>Ga0209123_1002235_pt1 | contig 16860 bp, 16 predicted proteins | sample BarGraIncu00431A_FD_184500 | JGI IMG/M metagenome (GOLD analysis project Ga0209123, IMG submission 184500) | Arctic peat soil microbial communities from Barrow, Alaska, USA - Barrow Graham LP Incubations 004-31A (SPAdes) (version 2) | ecosystem: Environmental > Terrestrial > Soil > Wetlands >...
TCCGAATCCGTAACCGCCCATATCCGCAGCCACGCTGTCCCCCGGCTGGAACGTACTGATGTTTTTGCCGACAGCTTCCACTGTTCCTGCGATATCAGATCCGAAAATCCTGCTTTTGGGTATACCAAGCCCCATGCGGAATAGCCGATAGTCTGCCGCATTAAGAGAGGCTGCATGGATTTTGATCAGGATCTCATCATCATGCGGCACCGGTTTTCCCACTTCTCTGAATAAAAAAGGATTCTGTGACCCATTTTTTTCATAAATAACCGCTTTCATTTTGCATCTCCTGTCATTTCATAAGCAAATACCTCGCTGATGGCGACACCGAAAGCATCGGCAATTCTAAATGCCAGTTCCAGCGAAGGGGAATACTTGCCTGCTTCAACCGCAAGAATGGTCTGTCTGGAAACCCCGGCTTTTTCCGCCAGGGCCTGCTGTGTCATTTCCCCTGCAAAAAAACGAAGTGTCCGGATGTTGTTTGTAATTTCCATTTTCTTAGCCATTCCGGACACCCTTCCTGTAATAGTGAAGGCTTGCAAACCCTTCAAACAGCGATCCGATATTGAATGACAGAAAGAGTATGTTAAGCATGACAGCAGGTGAATAGTTCATAATCAGGGCTGCAAGGCCTGCGATAAACCCAATTCCGGCAAAGATAAAACCGACTCTCGATGACTTCAGTCCTATCAGCTTATCCATTTCGTCTTCCACCATGGAAGCCTCAATGATTTTGTTGATCTCTTTGTCATCACAGTTCCGTTCTTGTATAGCGATTGCTATTGACATAATAATGTGGAAAATAATTTGAATGATAATCGTTGCTGCGATACCCACGCCAATGAAAATCAGCATGGTAACTGCCCAGAATTTCCAGTCGTCCGCCGCAACGCCTCCCGACTGATACTTGCCGAATGCATAGATGCAATAGGCTGCCAAAACGAATGCCCCTGTAATCATGCTTGTGATTGTTCTTTTATTTTGATAGGACATATTCAACACGCTCCTCTCGTTTGTGTGTAACCTCTGATAGACACAGTGTATAGTATATTTTACATTGTGTCAAGTATTTGCAACACATTTTTTCAAATAAAATGACCGGCAAAAATATGCGGTCATTTCTTTTTCAATTTCCATATATCATTTTTATCGTCCGGGATTACGTTTTGTCTTTGTCCGGTTCATGACTGAGTCTTATCCCTTTTGAGAAGTACGCCGCTATTCCTGTGAAAATCAGTGCGATACCTGTATAAATCATGAGCCATTCTATTGATATCACATCAGCCGCAGGTCCGAAGAACAGCATGCCCAGTGGCATGGCACTGCCCGTAACTATGCTGACAAAAGAAAAGACCCTTCCCTGGTAAGCCTCCTCTACCCGCTCCTGCAAAATTACCATAGTATTGGCATTAAAATACGGTAAAAGTATACCCATCAGGAAAACAAGTGCTAAAAATATCCAGAAGAACGATGCAATTCCTAATCCCAGTGTAAAAATCCCGAACCCGACAGCACATAGGCTGATCGTCAGATAACGCCTTCTGAATCCTGACCAGGCAGCTACAGCCAGTCCTCCGATAACCATACCCGCGCTGAAAGCCATTTCGCTTGCAGTCAGCCTCCATACGTCACCGCCGTATGTCCTCGCTACCAAAAGAGGGCTCAGCAGTGCAGCTGGTGTTACAAAGAACATAAAAAATCCGAAGAAGACAAGTAAGCTCATCACAAGACGGTGATTTCTTATATAAGAAATACCTGCTCTAAAATCCTGCCAGTGAGAGCTCACAACTGTCTGCAGGGCTCTTTCGTGAAGCCTGACCTTCAGTGAGAGCATCAGCGAAATGCCGATAACGGCTGTAAAAACATCGATAAAAAATGTTGCCTCAATGGACATGAAGGACAATATAACGCCGCTGGCCGCCGGCGCAATCAGTGACATGACGGCAACAACGCTTCCAAAGATTCCGTTAATCCTCGCTAATTGATCTTTAGGTACGATTTGCGGAATGAGCGCGCTTACCGAAGGAGACTGTATCCCGGTTCCAAATGACCTGATTCCCAATACAACATATATCATGACAATGGATTGAAACCCTGAAATATAGAACAGCGCCAGAATCAGAGTACTTACTGCCACAAGGGCATCTGACATGACGATTAGAATTTTACGGTTATAGCGGTCCGCCCATACCCCGGCAAAAGGAGTAATAATAATCTGGGGTAAAAACGAAAACATCATGGCAATAGTCATCGCCGAACCCGACTTCGTCGTCAGGGTTATATTCCATATAATTGCATACTGCACAAGCGCCGAGCCAAACATGGAAATAAATTGACTCGATAAAAAGAGAGTTACTTTTTTCTTCCAGTTGGAATAACCCCCGGGTACAACTACATTTTCAGCATTTTTTATCTCCGGCATACACACCCGACCTTTTACCTAACAAGATAACAGAACTTATTTGACGCTGCAAATCGTCCCAACTTAGTTGATATTAAAAACGGCAGGATCTCCGGCATTTTGCCGAAAGTCCTGCCGTTTGGTTCAATATATCAGAAATATTTTGATTACTTAGGTGCTGTGACTGTGTTCATGATCAGAGTAACCGCTGTCTGTGAGAGAAGCCGGCCGTTAATCGATGAACGGGCTGCAACACTGATATTTTTCTGGCATAGAATGATTCCTTCAAAATGGGAATCGGTTCCAATTGCAACTGTTTGTGCTGCCTGCCAGATAATGTTCTTTGCCTGTACCCCGCCGGTCAGGATGATCTTTGTTCCGCTGGCCTGGGTAATTCCTTTAGCTATCTGGAAAATAAATACATCGTTTGCACCGCCGCTGATGGTAACATTTGAATTTATAGAAACGCCGGTACCCCATTTGTACACACCGGGTGTCAGGGTCTGTCCGCTGATATCCCCTGCATACATTTCGGTATATTTTGCAGCCCTGCCGGCTGCGTCTGTATAAGCGGCTTCCATGTTACTTACTGCAGTAGTAAGGTTGCTGGGGGTCGGTGAAGTATAGTCGGGGGCGAAAACCCTGCCGATTACCTGTGTGGATGTTGAAAACTGATTCGTGGCATCCATTGACAGGGAAAAACCGGTAATCGCTGTTGAGCCGATCGGGCTGACGGCAATATTACCGGTAATAACGGATTTGGGTACGGTAGAAATCCCTGATTTTGCAAGGATGGCATAATTACCTGCCATGCCAAGGTTAACGGGAGCGGATACAGCCTTGGGTGAATCTGCTAATACTGCGCTGAATGAAAGAAATAACACGCTGGTTATTGATAAAAGTGCTAAAAACTTTTTGAAAGATTTGATCTTCATGATACTTATCCTCTTTCTTATTTTCGTATTTTACAAAGAGTTTTTTCTCGAAAACCTATACTGCAAAATACCTTCGATTGAGAGTATTGACTATTTAAGGTTAGCACAGATATTCCTGTACGTCAAATTCCGCACAATAGCAAGCAAGCCGCAAATGCCTGAAAACAGGGCATTTGCGGCTTGATAGCACGTGGTAGCCGACGGCTTCAGGTTCACAGCGGCACACGCCGCGGCTCCCGGATCACCTGCCTAAAGGCTGATTATACTTTGTCAACAGGCAATAATTTCTTTTATGTTGAATTCTTTCCCGCTTATCAATTCCCACTCTTCGGATGCGCAGTTCGGGCACTTCCCGTTATTGGCCATGAGGTTAAAAACCTTATGGCATTCTTTGCAAAGTGCATTACCCGGAAGGATCTCAATCTTTAGCTTTGTATCCTCCAGAATCGTGCCGTCAACAGCTGCCGGATAGCATCGCTCCAGGTATATGGGGATGATGGATGAAAGCTCCCCGATTTGCAGGACCAGTGTCTCGATCCTGGTTAACTGCTGTTCTTTTGCAATTTTTTCGATTTTTTCAACGACTGCCATTACTACGCCCAGTTCATGCACGTAAATCACCTTTACTTTGCTTTTACAAAGAGATTTTTAACCCTCTTAACAGCAATTCTTCCCTGTCGCCTGATCATATTTTTGGCAACCGTAGGTTTTAAGTCTTTGATTTCTACAGATATTTTATCACTTACCCTGACAAGGGAAATTGCGTCAAACTTACATCTCGTTGTACACTGTCCGCAGCCTACGCACATGTACGTATCGATTATGGTTGCTCCGCAGCTCAGGCAGCGTTCCGTCTCTTTTCTGACCTGCTCCTGCGTAAATGTAACACGCAGGTCCTTGAATGTTTCTTTGGATTTGTTTCCTTCAATATGGTTTGCACTTTGTCTGGGGAGAGTATCATATCCGTCAAAAACGACGTTATTCTTATCAAGCGCATGATAGTCCCTCCTGTCACGTCCGATCAGGAGGCTCTGTCCCGGCTGAACATAACGGTGTATTGAAATTGCGCCTTCTTTTCCGGCAGCAATGGCATCAATGGCAAATCGGGGACCGGTATATGAATCTCCGCCGGCAAATACATCCGGTTCTCCGGTCTGGTATGTAAAAGTATCTGCTTTGATCGTCTTATTTGGGTTGAGTTCAATCCTGCTGTCTGCAAGGAGGCTCCCCCAATCCATTGCCTGGCCTACGGAAGTGAGAACGACATCTGCATGTACGATCATCGTGTCATTCTCATCATATTTCGGTGAGAATCTTCGGTTTTCATCAAATACACTGACGCATTTTTTGAATTCAACGCCTGTTACGCGGCCATTTTCTGTGATGATACGCTTGGGACCCCAGGAATTATTTATGCCTATGTCTTCCGACATGGCTTCTTCAATTTCTTCCGGAAGGGCGGGCATCTCCTGTCTGTTTTCCAGGCAGAACATTTCCACCATCGAGGCGCCGGACCGCACGGCTGTCCTTGCCACATCGATTGCCACGTTACCGCCGCCGATGACAATAGTTTTGCCTTCAAGTGTAACGTCCAGCCCAAGATTTACATTTCTGAGGAAATCCACACCGGTGGCAACACCTTGTGCATCTTCCCCTTCGATACCAAGTTTTCTTCCCAACTGGGCGCCGACAGCCAGATAAAATGCTTCAAATCCCTGACTTCGCAGATCTTTCAGGCTTACATCCTTTCCGACTTCAACACCGGCCGCAAACACAACACCTAAATCCCGCAGAATATCGATCTCCGCATTTACAACATCTTTCCCCAGACGGAATGACGGAATGCCCAATGTCAGCATACCGCCCAGGTCCTTCTGCTTTTCAAATACGGTTACTTTATACCCGTCAACCGCCAGATAGAAGGCACAGGAAAGTCCGGCAGGACCGGCGCCGACAACTGCAATTTTGTTGCCGAAGTCATGTCTTATTCTCGGTACGAACCGGTTCGTCAGATTCAGGTCCTGCTCCGCAATAAACTTTTTGATTTCATCAATTGCAACCGGGGAATCAATATCACCGCGGGTACAGGCTGATTCGCATTTTCTCGGGCATATGCGCCCGCATACGGCAGGGAAAGGATTTTCGTGCTTGATGAGCTCAAGGGCATCTGTGTATTTCCCCTGGGCGGCCAGCTTGATATACCCCTGAATGGCAATATGAGCGGGACACTCCGTCTTACAGGGACTTGTTCCTGTGTCGACGACGTCTTTCCTGTTGGTTCGGTAGTCCGTGTTCCAATTCTCAGGTCCCCATTTCGTGTCATAGGGAATATCATATTTTTTCTCGACGATCGGTGTTTTTGAGCAGATCTTCTGGCCTAATTTTGCTGCGTTGACAGGACACACCTGTACACATTCGCCGCATGCGACGCATTTTTCCGGATCTACCTGCGAGACATAATTGGATCGGACCATATCGTTATTCAGGAACATCTCCGCCGTCCGCAAAGAAAGGCAGGAACAGCCGCAGCAGTTGCATATTGCGTGCGTTTTGCCGGGGCCGTCCGTATTGGGAATCTGATGCATCAGTCCGTTTTCTTCTGCTCTTTTTATTATGTCAAAAGCATCCTCACGGGTAATGGCGCGGCCTCTTTTGGTACGGATATAGTATTCAGCAGCATGCCCCATCTGAATGCACATATCTTCTTTCAAATGTCCGCATCCTTCTCCCATCGATTCCCTTACCGTACGGCAGGCGCAGTCCGACACGGAGAAAACCGTATTATCATTCAAATAATTTGAGACTTCCTCGTACGAGGCTCTTCTGGTCTCGCCTTCAATTGCATGTTCTATCGGGATAACGCGCATAAGGCCTAACCCTACGGGGAAATTGCCTGCCGTTTTGGATCCCCTGACAATTCCGTACGCATCAAAAGCTTCGGCAATCTGCGGGTACTTCTTTACATTATCAAGGTTATTGGCCATCATCTCCATAATTCCCGGAACCCAGAGGTCAGTCCAATATTTATCGACTCCGTCAATTGTATTTACAAAACACACGCCGGCCATGGATAAATCCCACAGGAGATTCGTTGTTTCAACTACAGGTTTGCCGCACAGGTCCGCAATTTGCTGCGCACTCTGCTTTTTGCGGAATCCCAGGAACATACCCACGTCCGCCATATCGTCTGTAACAACGGGTTCCAGAATCATGTATTCCGGATCACCAAAAAGAATTCCGGATTTTGAGCCGGTCTTTGTTCTGTTGAGATGGTTCGCAAGTTCCAGAATTTTCATTCTCTCAGCCATTGTCTTCTCCCCCGATTCATTGTGGTTTTACTTATTTCCGTTCCAGAGTTTCACTTCTGTGCGAAGCCAGTCTGCCCATTCCTTTATTCCCTCGCCTGTTCTGGCTGATATGGGAATAATCCTGAGTTTCGGATTCAGCTTCCTTGCACGCTCTATAACTGCTTCCATATCAAAATCAAAGTATGCAAGAACATCGATCTTATTTATCAGAAGGACATCACAGACAGAAAACATCAGCGGATATTTGAGCGGTTTATCATCACCCTCCGGCACACTGAGGATCATTGCGTTTTTGGATGCGCCGGTATCAAATTCCGCGGGGCATACCAGATTGCCAACATTCTCAAGGACTACAAGGTCAAGATCCCGGGTGCCGAATTCGGTCAGGCCGTGTTCTGTCATCCCTGCATCGAGATGGCACATACCGCCTGTATGCAGCTGGATCGATTTGACTCCCGTACCGGCTATCTTTTCCGCATCAATCGACGAGTCGATGTCTGCCTCCATAACACCGATTCGCATTTCGCCCTTCAGTGCCTCAATTGTGCGCATGAGTGTTGTGGTCTTTCCGGACCCTGGAGACGACATCAGATTCAGCAGAAACGTCTTATCGTCCTTTAATTGCTTTCTCAGCCTGTCTGCCTCAGCATCGTTATCGGCAAAAACGCTTTGTTTGATTTCAATGATTCTGACCTGATCCATATCTTATACCTCAATATTAAGAACCGTCTATTTGTTCCTGGTCATACCAGATGGAAACATATGAGTATTTATCAAAACAGTAACCTTTTCACGGCTTTAAGTCAATGAAAAAGTCCATAAATTATGGTCTTTTCAGGAATAATTTGCTTGAATCAATCAGCAAAAGGAAATATAATGAATCTGGTATCTGGTCATACCACAGCCAGTGATACGCAAATCCGATGTATGCCCGTAAAGGAGGACCCATGATGGAATTCGCAAAATTGTGCGCCCCGACACTCAAAGAGCTTTTTGTAAAGGAATTGGAAAATTCAATTCTATCCGGCAAGCTTGAAATCGGATCGAGACTGCCTTCCGAGCGCGAACTGGCGGAAATGATGCAGGTAAGCCGCGCTGTTGTCAACGCAGGTATCGTTGAAATGTCTAAAAAGGGATTCCTCACAATAAAGCCCCGTATCGGCACATTTGTTGCCGACTACAGAAGGACAGGGACGATTGAGACGCTGGTCTCCATCATGAATTACAACGGCGGAATGCTTCGCACGGCAGAAATCAAATCGATTCTTGAGTTCCGCATGGTTCTCGATACATTAGCCGTGCAGCTTGTTATCCCCAAAATCACGGCTGATGAACTTGCCGTATTAAAAGGATATATAGATCAGATGCACTCGGCTCCCACTCCGGCCCGGGCATCGGAACTTGCATTCAATTTCCATCACGAGCTCGGCATGATTTCCGGCAACACGTTGCTGCCTCTTATTTTCTACTCCTTCAAATACCCGATACTCAGTCTCTGGGAACGCTTCTGCAGGATGCACGGCAGCGAGTCCCTGTACAAAAACACAGAAGAACTTTACCGGTGCATAGAAGAACGGAATCTTCAAAAGGCATCCGCAAGTATTGCCGCTTCCCTTAACGATTCGATCAGCGGAAGCAGGCAGATATATCATGAGTGATCTTAAGGGCAGAACTGTTTTTTATCTTTTTACGTATTCTGAAAGCTTGTCGAAACTCTCGCTCCATCCTTGCTTCATGCCTGCCAAATCTTCTTTGGGAATCATTGAGACATCGTCATACTTCAAAGTGAACTTTGTCTTTCCATCCTCTTCATCAAATGTCACAGTTACCAGGCTTTCCATCGGGTAATCCGGGTTCATGCCGTAGAACGAGGCGTTGACCGGATTGCCTTTCTCATCTGCAAAAGAGTCGGTCATAACGAGTCGGCCAGGAGCAGATACTTCCCGGAAATTACCCGTGCTCCAATAATCCTTTCCATCGGATGATCGCATGCAAATGACATACCTGCCTCCTGCACGAAGATCCATCTCCACGGTAGGTACAGTAAAGGTCCGGGGACCCCACCACTCTTTTGCGCGCTCCGGTTCCGTCCACGCCTTCCAGACGATTTCGCGGGGAACGTCGAAAATGCGCGATATAACAAGTTCCTTTTCCTGAATATCTTCTGATTGATTATTCTCCATACCAACACATCCCTTCTATTGCAGCCTCGGTGCTGCAAAACTAACCATCCAAAGAACGTCGAATTTGTCCTGGAAACTGCCGTAGTAGTCACCCCAGGGCTGAAATGCCATCGGTATCTCTACTGAGCCGCCAACCGAAAGTGCTTCGAATATACGATCCGCCTCTTCTTTGCTGCCGGTGCCTACAAAAATATAAATATTATTTCCTTTATTTACGTGTTGTCCGAATGATTCAAGGGCGTCACTTGCCATAAGTACAGCACCGTCACCAATCGGAAGGCTTATATGCATTATTCCATTTTCGTACTCTTTTGGTATTGTAACGCCTTCCATAGGCATATCCTTGAATCGGACTAATGACGAGAATTCCCCGCCGAATACGGTCTTATAAAAACCAAACGCCTCCTCGGTGTTGCCGGCGAAATTGAGATAAGTCTGTAATTTCATCATATACTATTCCTCATTTCTTATCGAATACTTACACATATTCATACTGTGTCCGCAGCAACTTATGTAAAGTTTACCTTCTTACTTCAAATTAGCAGGATTTCTTCCTTTTTACTGATACGCACGTTACCATTTTATATAACGCATTTCATAATTGTGCAAAGGTATATTGATGTAAAACCGGAAAATGATAATAAAAAAGAGAGCGTGACGCACGCTCTCTTTTTTGCTTATTTTATCAGGGTTATACCATTTACATGACTGCCTCTATATTATATATAGTTTTCCCTGCAACAAACGGCACCGTTGTAGATGGCAGTACTTTTCCGTCGACATATAGCACAGGTATTTTTCCGCCGTTGTTGGTCACAAAAATATTATATGTCGCTCCGCGGAATTTCCGGATGGCTTTGTATTCTTTGATATCATTAGGAAGGCACGGCTCAATGCGAAGCCCGGCAAAATCCGGGCAAATGCCCAAAATCCCCTGTGTTGCAGCAACATATGTCCACGCTGCGGTACCGGTAAGCCAGCTATTCTTCGCTTCTCCGTAGTTTTGTGCATCGCGTCCCGCTATCGTCTGGCTGTACACATATGGCTCCGTTTTATGAATTTCGCTGACATCCTCAAGATAAGCCGGGCAGTTTCTCCGGTATGCATCAAATGCATTTTCGCCGTCTTTTTGACTTGTATATCCGAGGACAATCCATGGGTTGTTGTGGCAAAACACCGAACCGTTCTCCTTGTATCCCGGCGGATAGCTTGAAATCTCACCAAGTTCCTCATGATACTCGGTATAGCACGGATGAAGCACTTCTGCTCCATAGTCATTTACCAGGTATTTTTTAACGGAAGCAAGGGCTTTCTTTCCAAGACCCAGATCCTCGCCTATTCCGGCCATCGTACAGAATCCCTGCGGTTCGACATATATTTGACCTTCTTCGCATTCGCGGCTTCCGATTTTATTCTCGAAAGCATCATAGGCCCGTAAAAACCACTCGCCGTCCCAGCCATTTTCGACAACAGCCTTATCAATGGCTGCCACTTCGGCTTCAACTGCATCAGATTCGGATTTGTCACCGAAAAGCCTGCAGAGTTGGGCATACTCTTTACCGTATTTTACAAACATCCCGGCAATAAATACACTTTCGGCCTTTCCGCTGTCGAAGTTCGAACATGTCTGGAAACTCTCACCCGGTTCCTTACTGAAGCAGTTGAGATTGAGGCAATCGTTCCAGTCGGCGCGGCCGATAAGGGGAAGCCCGTGCGGCCCCTTGTTATTAACCGTAAAGCCGACACTGCGGCGAAGATGTTCAAATAATGGTTTTTCACTGCCCTCTACATTATTGAAAGGAACAGGTTCATTCAGAAGTGAACTGTCACCTGTTTCCTTAATGTAGGCAACCGTACATGCAATAAGCCAGAGAGGATCATCATTAAAACCGGAACCGACATCACCGTTGCCGCGCTTTGTAAGCGGCTGGTACTGATGATAGGTACTGCCGTCTTCAAACTGGATGGATGCTATATCTATAATACGTTCGCGCGCACGCTCGGGTATCAGATGGACAAAACCCAATAAATCCTGGCAGCTGTCTCGGAAACCCATGCCGCGTCCCATACCGCTTTCATAATAACTTGCCGACCGGCTCATATTGAAAGTAACCATACACTGATACTGGTTCCAGATATTTACCATTCTGTCGAGCTTATCATCACCGCTTACTATACTGAATTTTGAAAGAAGGCCTTCCCAGTAATTCTTCAGCGCAGTAAGAGCCGCATCAACCTGCGGGAGTGTATCAAACTTTGCCATGAGTTCTTTTGCACGGCTCTTATTAATGATGCCCTTGCTCTCGAACTTCTCTGCAACTGGATTCTCGATATAGCCAAGACAGAAAATAAAAGTCCTGTCCTCCCCGGCCTTTAGTGTTACATCAATCCGATGGCTGGCCATTGGCGCCCATCCGCTTGCAACACTGTTTTTACTGATCCCCTCTTCAACGGTTGCCGGGGATTCCCATGAGCGGAATTCACCGAGGAAGCTGTTCCTGTCTGTATCAAATCCATCAACTTCACAGTTCACGCTGAAAAACGCAAAATGGTTGCGCCTCTCACGATATTCCGTCTTATGGTAAATGGTGCTGCCCTGAATTTCAACTTCGCCTATGTTGTAATTGCGCTGAAAATTCGCGGCATCATCAACGGCATTCCACAGGCACCACTCAACAGCACTATACAATGTAAAGCATTTGTCTTTCCCCGTTGTGTTCTTAATGGTGAGTTTATTAATTTCACATGCTTCACCAAGGGGGACAAAACAGGTAAGTTCACTGGAAAGGCCATTCCTGCCGGCTTCAAATGCAGAGTATCCGAGCCCATGACGACATTTATAGCTGTCAAGAGGCGTCTTGGTCGGCATAAACCCGGGATTCCAGATTGTATCTTCGTCCTTGATATAGTAATAGCGTCCGCCCATGTCTGCGGGTACGTTATTATAGCGGAACCTCGTTATTCTGCGCAGTTTTGCATCTTTATAAAAGGAGTATCCGCCGCATGTATTTGAAATAAGACCGAAAAACCCATCATTTCCTAAATAATTGATCCAGGGAAGCGGAGTTTCAGGCGTCGTAATTACATATTCCTTTGCAAAGTCATCAAAATGTCCAAATTTCATAATAATACACCTCAGTTGTTATTTATAAAGTATACAGAATGGTGACTTAATCGATTTCGCTCCGAATATCTTTATACTATACACTACTCCCTCAAAAAACAAAAGAATTTTCATGGTTTTTACAAAAATTGTGAAATTTCACAAATTGCAAGAAAACTTTTTGAGATATATGTCTAATAAATATCTTGATTATTTTCTTGACTTATGAAATTTACGTGGATATAATGAAAATACGAAAACGATTAAGTTATCGATCGCCCGGTTTTCGAGTTTATACGGTCAAAATTTCGTAAACGATTAAGACAAGTTATTCGGAAAATTCGAAACAGAGAAGCGGTGAAAAATGATAACACTAAAAGACATCTCTAAGGAATGCGGCGTATCTCTGGCAACTGTGAGCAAGGCGCTCAACGGCCAGCCGGACATAGGCAAGGAAACGGCTCAGCGTGTTAAGGATGTTGCCAAGCAGATGGGTTACCTTCCCAACTCGGCAGCACGGGCGCTGAAAACAAACCGTTCCTATAACATAGGGGTTCTTTTTGTAGACAAGACCAGAAGCGGACTGCAGCATGAATACTTTTCCGGAATCCTGAACAGTCTTAAAGTGGAAGCGGAACATCTCGGTTATGACATTACTTTCATCAGCAAAGACCTCGGAAGCTCCACGATGGACTATTATGAACACACCAAGTACCGCAACTGTGACGGAGTTGTCATCGCTTCTGTCGATTTTAAAGATCCTGATGTCATCAAGCTCGTCGAAAGCGAGATCCCTACCGTAACACTCGATCACGTATTCGACAATACGACCGCCATCATGTCTGACAACGTCGGAGGAATGGTTGATATAGTGAATTATGTCTGCGGTAAAGGACACAGGAAAATTGCGATCATCCACGGTGAGAATACGTCGGTCACTCAAAAGCGTCTGGCCAGCTTTCTTAAAACCTGTAACCTCTGGGAAATAGACGTTCCGGATGAATACATCAAAAGTGCTATGTACCATGATCCGAAAACAAGTGCGATCGCAACAAGAGATCTTCTGGACCTTCCCGAGCGCCCTACCTGCATTCTTTACCCTGATGATTTTTCTTTTATCGGAGGTATGAATGAAATTGAACGCCACGGATTATCCATCCCCGATGACATCAGCGTTGTCGGATACGATGGTATCCTGCTTTCGCAGGTACTTCGTCCGAGACTTACCACATTCAGGCAGGAAGCGGAGATAATGGGAACCAAAGCGGCGAAGAAGCTCGTTGAAGCCATTGAAAATCCGAAGCTCTACATTGCCCAGCAGGTTATGGTCCCGGGGCAGCTGCTCGAAGGCGGCACTGTTAAACAGATTTAAAGCGCGCAAGCGTTTTGAATAAATATTGTACACGTACCGTGATCCGGGGCGTGTGCAGCAAAAGAAGAAGGAAGATCTTGAAAGGGAGGAAAACAATGAAAAAGGTAGTATCACTGATCATCAGCGCCATTCTTGTTATGTCCATGACAGCATGTACAGGCACAACAACAAAAGTCACTACTAAAGCAGCCATAGACGCAACAACAAAGGCAACAGAAGCAACAACAAAAGCAACAGAGGCACCCAAGGCAGAGGGTAAAGTATTCAATATTTACTGCTGGAACACTGAGTTCCAGGTTCGTTTTACTGATTACTTTGAAAAAGCAGGACTCATTCCCGCAGGAGTCACAGTCAATTGGGTTATCACACCCAGCACAGACAATGCTTATCAGAACAAACTTGATGAGGTTCTTCTGACGCAGGCCACTCTTCCTGATGACGAAAAAATTGACCTTTTCCTCGTCGAAGCTGACTATGCCCTCAAGTATGTCAACTCCGATTACACAATGGACGTTCTTAAAGGCGTCGGTCTGACAGATGCAGATATTGCCGGACAGTACAAGTACACCAAAGATATCGTTACAGATTCCAAGGGAGTACTCAAGGGCGTTTCATGGCAGGCATGTCCCGCTGGATTCATCTACAGACGTTCAATCGCCAAGGCTGTTCTCGGATCTGACGACCCGGCAACTGTACAGGCTGCACTGAGCGACATGACAAAATTCAGCGACGTAGCTGCACAAGCCAAAGCAAAAGGCTATTTCATGCTTTCCGGTTATGATGATGCTTTCCGCGTATTCTCTAACAACGTATCTGCTCCCTGGGTAGATGCAAGCGGCAAGATCGTTATAGATCCTTCCATCAAAGCATGGGTTGCACAGACAAAGACATTCACAGATAAGGGTTACAACAACAAGGCTTCCCTCTGGTCTGCAGAGTCCACAGCTGGTATGGGCAAAGATGGTAAAGTATTCGGTTATTTCGGACCTGGCTGGTTCTTTGACTTCGTAATGGCTCCTAATAGTCTTGCAGATGCTAAAGGCAAACAAGAAGTTGGAAACGGAAGCTACGGCGACTGGGCTTTCGTAAAGGGACCTCAGAGCTTCTTCTGGGGCGGCACATGGCTTTGCGCAGCTACAGGATCTGACAACGTTTCTATGACAAAAGCTATCATGCAGACTCTCACATGTGATAAAACCACTCTTACTAATATCACAAAGACGCTTGGTGATTTCACCAACAACGTCGACGCTATGAAAGAAATTGCCGCAAGTAGTTACGTCGATCCTTTCCTTGGCGGACAGAACCAGATCGCCATACTCCTTGAAGCTGCAAACACCATTGATATGAGTAAGATCAGCCCTTATGACCAGGGTATGACTGAAGAATTCCAGAAAGCATTCATGGACTACTTTAACGGAACTGTTACAGAAGATGTTGCTTATGCTAACTTCTACAAAGCAATTCTCGTTAAGTATCCGAACCTCACCAAGTAATTTTCATACACATTAAGCTGAATGCCTTTGACAGGGCGGGGTTTCCCGCCTTGTCAGAGGCTCCCGGCATGGTTATTCAAATCCAATACCGGAGGGTAATATTATATGGGACAGATGACTACCAAATCTCCAAAGAGAAAATCAGTAAGCTATTCAAAGTGGGGTTATTTCTTTATAGCACCCTTCTTTATCATATTTACCATTTTCCAGTTCATACCGCTGATATCGACTTTCTATAACAGTTTCTTTCAAAACTATCGTGTAGGTCTCCAGCAGATCGGACCGAAGTTTGTCGGATTTGCGAATTACATTGCCATTTTTTCGAATGCCGATGTTCCTACATATGCGCTCAATACAATGATTGTCTGGGTATTGGGGTTCATTCCCCAGATACTTATTGCACTGCTTCTTGCAGTATGGTTTACCAGCTTCCGCTTGAAATTAAAGGGTCAAGTTTTTTTTAAGACCGTTATATATATGCCTAACCTCATTATGGCTGCCGCATTTTCCATGTTGTTCTTTACTCTGTTTTCCGATGCAGGCCCGGTCAATATGATTATGCAGTCACTTCATATAGTAAATACCCCCTATCGGTTCCTTACCATGACGGGAGCTACCAGGGGACTTATCGCCACTATGAACTTCCTTATGTGGTTTGGAAATACGACTATACTACTTATGGCCGGAATTATGGGAATTGACCCGAACCTGTTCGAAGCAGCACAAATTGACGGTGCGAAGTCCCATCAGATGTTCTTTAGAGTCACGCTGCCGCTTCTTCTTCCCATCCTTGTTTATGTAGTAATTACAGCCATGATCGGTGGTATTCAAATGTTCGACGTTCCTCAGATCCTCACTAACGGAGGCGGAACTCCCAACAACACCACTATGACGTTAATTATGTACCTGAACAAACATCTGGCCAGTAAGAACTTCGGTATGGCCGGTGCCGTATCGGTTCTGATATTCTTTGCTACAGCGATACTAAGTATTATTGTTTACAGAATGCTCGTGACCAACTACAAGCAGTTTTCACGTCAGAAACCCGGAAAAAGTAACATAAAGAAGGTGAAAGTATGAGTAATAAGGAAGCCGGAACCGGAGCAAAAGCTCTGCTTACATTCACTCGAATTTTGTGCTACATATTCCTCGTTCTTCTCACCGTCCTGTGCCTGTTCTCATTTTATATCCTGATAATCAACTCGACCCGCGCAAATTCCGAAATCCAGAAAGGCTTCTCCATACTGCCGGGTAAATTCTTCCTTATGAATTTGAACGGCCTGCTTGCTGATGCTAATATTCCTATTCTGCGGGCACTTGGCAACAGTCTGTTCATATCAGCATTAACTGCTGTGTTTACCACATACTTTTCGGCCATGACAGCATTCGGCCTTCATATCTACAATTTCAAATTCAAGAAGTTTGCATTCTCCTTCATCCTTCTTGTCATGATGGTACCCACACAGGTATCCACACTGGGATTCATTCAGCTGATTACGAAGATGGGCCTAATGAATACATTCTATCCGCTGATTATCCCTTCCATAGCCGCCCCTATCGTATTCTTCTTTATGTTCCAGTATCTGGCCAGTGTTCTGCCGCAGGAAATCGTTGAAGCCGCCCGCGTCGACGGATCGAATGAGTTCAACACTTTCAACACAATTGTACTTCCAATCATGAAGCCTGCTTTGGCCGTACAGGCAATCTTCTCCTTTGTCACATCCTGGAATAATTACTTTGTTCCGGCCCTTATAATCAATTCCAAGAACAACAAGACCATCCCTATCCTGATCGCTCAGTTAAGAAGCGCCGACTATATGAAATTTGATCTGGGTAAAGTGTACATTATGATCTGCGTAGCAATTATTCCCCTGCTGATCGTTTACATTTTCCTTTCCAAGTTCATTATCCGCGGTGTGACCCTTGGCAGCGTAAAGGGATAATGTCCATGTAAAAAGGTCCCCGCAGCATCTCGGAATTCCCGCTGGGACAGTAGCCTCTTCTGCCAGCCTCCTATTATTCCCGCCTCCTATTATTCCCGCCTCCTATTATTCCCGCCTCC
>Ga0209123_1002236_pt1 | contig 16859 bp, 14 predicted proteins | sample BarGraIncu00431A_FD_184500 | JGI IMG/M metagenome (GOLD analysis project Ga0209123, IMG submission 184500) | Arctic peat soil microbial communities from Barrow, Alaska, USA - Barrow Graham LP Incubations 004-31A (SPAdes) (version 2) | ecosystem: Environmental > Terrestrial > Soil > Wetlands >...
TGAAAGCTGGACAGAACTTTATGTACGGTTCCAATGCAATAGAACGGATTATTTTCATTAAGGATACACTCTATACCCTTTCCAAAAGAATGATTAAAGCCAATGACCTTGCAACACTACAGGAGAAAAATAGTTTGGTTATAGACAATAGCTAAACGAATTAAATAAAATTTACGCAAATAAAAAACGTAAAAGCAGCTAATCTTCGTGAGAGATTAGCTGCTTTTATACAATTTCAGATGCTACCTAGTCTTTTTGTATATGATGTGGATGACTTATCTTACCACCCTGGCACCGGTCCCCTTCATCAATGCCTCAACTTCTTTAAGATTGGCCATTGAGGTATCACCGGGGGTAGTCATAGCGAGAGCCCCATGAGCGGCTCCGTAGTTGACGGCCTTAATTGGGTCTTGTGTCGTCATCAGTCCATAGGCTAACCCTGAAGCAAAGCTGTCACCGCCACCCACTCGGTCGAAGATTTCTAGCTCATAATCCTTCGCTTTGTACAGCTCTCCATTGGCCCAGCAGATAGCGCTCCAGTCATTCTTTGTTGCAGTTTTGACTGTCCGCAAAGTTGTCGCGATCACCTTAAAATCAGGGTATGCTTTGACGACATTGCCGATCATTTTTTTGTAGCCGTCAAGGTTAAGTTCCTTTAACCCCTCATCGTTGCCTTCAACTTCGAAGCCAAGACATGCCGTGAAATCTTCCTCGTTGCCGATCATGACATCGATATACTTGGCTATTTCTCGATTGACTTCCTGCGCTCTTTGCTGACCGCCAATATAGTTCCACAGCGAGGGGCGGTAGTTTAGATCATATGATACGATCGTGCCATATTTTTTGGCAGCCTGTACGGCCTCGATGACAACATCAGGCGTGGTATCCGACAGTGCAGCATAGATGCCACCGGTATGAAACCAGCGCACGCCTAACTTTCCGAAGATGTACTCCCAATCAATATCGCCTTTCTTAAGCTGTGATGCTGCGGTATTGCCTCTGTCCGATACGCCCAGGGCGCCGCGTACACCGAAGCCGCGCTCCGTGAAATTCAGCCCGTTGCGTACAGTTCTGCCTATACCATCATAGGGAATCCATTGAATCAGCGAAGTATCAACCCCACCCTGCAGGATCAAGTCTTCTGCTAGCCGTCCCACGTCGTTCTCCGCGAACGCAGTGACGATAGCAGTCTTCATACCGAAGCATTTCCTGAGCCCGCGACTGACATTGTATTCGCCGCCACCCTCCCAGACTTTGAATTCTCGGGCATTTCTAACTCGGCCCACGCCGGGATCGAATCTGAGCATGACTTCTCCGAGGGAAATACAGTCATACGTGCAGCTTTCTTTTGATTTGACATTAAGCTGAAACATTGTATGAACCTCCTTTGATTCTTTCCATAAGTTCCTACTGATGCAAAGCAGCCCGGGCTTCGTTGATATTCTTAATGAACGTCTTAGCAGCCGCAACAATCTGTGTATAATCGCCCTTTGTCAGCGCACTTCCGGCGCCGACGGCGACCGCTCCCGCTTTGATCCACTCCCCGACGTTTGAAGGGTCCACGCCGCCTGTCGGCAGCAGCTGGGCTTGCGGCAGCGGACCTTTAAACGCGCGGATAATCTTGGGTCCAAAGAGCTCGCCCGGGAAGACCTTAAGGATATCGGCTCCGGCCTCCATTGCCGCGATCCCTTCCGCTGGGGTAACAACACCTGGCATGACGAGCACGCGATAACGGTTGCACAATTTGACGGTATCGAGATTTAGGGAAGGACTGACGATGTACTGTGCACCGGAAAGCATGGCGATCCGCGCGGTCTCGGGATCAAGTACAGTCCCAGCTCCAAGGATTATTTCGTCCTTCGTGTAGCGTAGCGCCATTTGCTCAATGATTTTATGCACCATTGGGACTGTAAAAGTAAGTTCAATTGCTGCGACGCCGCCTTCAATACAAGCTTCGGCAATCTTAATTGCGTCTTCACCGCTTTGAGCACGCACCACTGCCACAAGACCTGATTCCTTAATTCGTGTAATAATTTTCTCTTTATCCATAAGTCACACTCCTTATTAGATTGAGGATCACAGTATTTCTATGCTAAAACAGCTTTTATAAGTTCTACGGCTGAGCCGGCATCTGCAGCAAAACCATCTGCACCGATTTCATCTGCAAACAACTGGCTCACTGGAGCGCCCCCGACGATAATTTTAACTTGATCACGTAAACCAGCTTCTTCGATTGCTTTAATCGTACTCGTCATATTAGGCATGGTCGTGGTTAGTAAAGCGGAGAGAGCTAAAACTTGTGGCTTATTTTCCTTGATTGCTGTAATAAATTGATCTGCTGAGACATCCACGCCGAGATCAATCACTTCGTAACCGCCACCTTGAATCATCATGCTCACAATATTTTTTCCAATATCATGTAAATCGCCTTTAACCGTACCAATCAAAACTTTGCCAAGATATTTTCTTTCACCGGCCATGATGAGGGGTTCCAGAACTTTTAATCCTGCTTTCATCGCCCTGGCTGCGATCAGCATCTCCGGTACATAGATTTCATGCTTGCGAAAATTATCCCCTACAATACTCATTGCCGCGATGAATCCCTCGTTGATAATATCGTCCAATGTGAATTTCTCTTCCAAGGCTTGCCGGGTCAGATTCGCGACTTCTGAAGCATTACCTTCAATGACTGCTTCTTGAATTTTATTTAAGATGTTCATTTTTTTCCTCCATATCTTCATCTTCGTCTTAATTTATTAGCTTAACCGTCTTCTGTTGCGCATGGCTTTGCATTGCAGCCTCAATGATACGGATGATATTGCTGGCAAACTTATCGATTGATGATGTACTTAATGAGTTTAGGATAGACGTAAGAGTTGGTAATTAAACCGATTGTACTCAACGTTATAAAGAACGAGAGCACAATTCCCGTGAGTGGAAAATACACGATGGGCAGGACTGCCAACGCAGCGCATAGGGCTAATATGGCGAGGTTAGGGAAGAATTTAATGACTGCCAAGATAAAGGCATTTCTATATAATTGAATTGTAGAGAGTTTAAAGGTGACAAGCATCGGATAGAGATACAAATGCATCATCACAAAGATCAAAAATAGTAAAATGCTAAGTCCCGTGATCACGGACAGGAATACATTGGGTTCACTCAAACGAAGATAGACATTCAAATCGACACCGACTATACAAATAGCTAAGATATCAATGATACAAATCATCGTACTTTGTTTCAGGTTCTTGAGCGCGTGTTCCTTGAAATCCCCCCACAAGAAAGCATGCTCTTCTCTAGCAAAGTTTCTCAAGACAAAGGTGAATCCAGCTTGTGCAGGACCGACCGTCAAAACGGGTATACAGAGGAAGATTCCTCCAAGTGCAAAATAGAGCAATGATTTATCGAGATTACCATCCTGCAACCCAGTATTTATAGATAGGTTCGGAAAATAGATTTGTACAATAAATGGCATCATGATCAATGCGGGGAGGTTAAATAGAAAAAACATGATATTTAGCTTGGCCAGGTGCCAAAACTTGCGGATATATACCTCGAAGAAAACAATCGCCCTTGGTTTCGGCGGAGCATTCTTGGGAATACCCGGACCCTCCTTGGTATCATAAAATAACCCGAAAAAGCCTGCCATAAAATCGTTTCCTTTCAATCCGAGTAATACAGCTACGAGCTACGAGGGATTTTATATTAATGCAAAGTAGTTCTTTGCATTATTGAAGCAGATATCCTGGACCATTGCCCCAAGCAATTTTATATCATTTGGAACTTCTCCATCTTCGACCCAGGTGCCCAGTAGATTGCAAAGTATTCTTCTGAAATACTCATGCCTCGTGTAGGAAAGAAAGCTTCTGGAATCGGTCAGCATACCTACAAATCTACTGAGTAGCCCAAGATTAGCGAGAGTGGTCATCTGCCTAACCATTCCATCTTTCTGATCTCCATACCACCAAGCAGATCCAAACTGAATTTTACCTGGAATACCCTCGCCCTGGAAGCAACCAATAATTGTTCCTATGATATCGTTACCGCTTGGATTGAGACAGTACAAGATCGTCTTGGGCAGCTCATTGTTTAGATCCATGGCATCAAGGATTTTGCTGAGTGGTTCTGCAAATTCATGATCACCCGTGGAATCAAAGCCTGTATTTGGACCTAGAAGTCTCAGCATTTTTGTATTGGCATCCTTAATAGTGCCTATGTGAAACTGCATTACCCAGTTACGAACTGCATACTCGCGTCCTAGAAATAAGAGGATTGTGGTTTTATACTTTGTCACTTCTATTTCGGTCAACTGACTGCCTGAAAGAGCTTTTTCTAGGATTGCGGAAGCTTCACTTTCTGTACCTTCGGAATAAACCACCTGCTCCAAGGAATGATCCGACACTCTGCATCCCATCTGATGAAAGAAATCAAGTCTCTGCGTCAAGGCACTCTTTAAATCAGCATATGACTTTATGGCCAAGCCTGTTGCCTGAGAAAGTTTCTCTATCCATTCGGTAAAACCATCCCTATTTATATTGATGGCCTTATCCGGTCTGAAGGCGGGTAGAACCTTGACTCTAAAATCACGATCCTTAGCAATAGCCTTATGATATTCAAGGGAATCTGCAGGATCGTCCGTCGTACAAATGGCCTTCACATTTGAACGTTTAATCAGTCCTTGGGTACTAAACTCATCTCTTTGCAACATTTCATTGCACTTTTGCCATATTTCTTCTGCAGTTTGCGGTGACAAGAGCGTTTTGATGTCAAAATAACGTTGAAGTTCCAGATGTGTCCAATGGAAAAGAGGATTGCCGATACACGCAGGCATGGTTTCCGCCCACTTAAAGAATTTTTCCTTATCGCTTGCCTCACCTGTGATATATTTTTCTTCGACGCCATTACTTCTCATGGCTCTCCACTTGTAATGATCTCCCCCAAGCCAGAGCTCTGTAATGTTTTTATACTTCTTGTTTTCAGCTATCTCTTGAGGGATTATGTGGCAATGATAGTCAATGATTGGCATGTCTTTAGCGTATTCATGGTACAGTATTTCTGCCGTTTTGTTCTGCAATAAAAAGTTATCATCTAGGAAATTCTTCATGTCTAATCCTCCCTGTTGTTGCTTAACAGACTTAAGTTATAAAGTAACGCCATCTTTAAATATCGCAATCTCTCGATAGCCATTTTCCTCGTTCTTGGTTCTGATCTCACCTGAAGCAACCTTTAGCATTAATTCAAAGAAATCTTCGCTGCACTTGTTGATATCTCCGTCTTCCAAAAGTTCTCCTGCGTTGTAGTCAATCCAGTTTTTCTTATGGTTATAGAGATCCGTGTTCGAAGAAATTTTGAGGGTCGGTATGGGGGCTCCCAGAGGAGTTCCTCTTCCGGTCGTAAACAAGATAAGCTGTGCCCCAGAGGCCATAAGTGCAGTTGATGCTACAAGGTCATTACCGGGACCCTTAAGCAGGTTAAGTCCTGGTATTTGTACTCGCTGACCATAATCCAACACGTCAACGACAGGACTGAACCCGCCCTTTTGAAGACATCCCAGTGATTTTTCATCTAAAGTTGAGATTCCGCCCTTTTTATTTCCTGGAGAGGGATTTTCATAGACTTCCTGATTGTGACGTAAATAATAGTCTTTAAAATTATTAATGAGGTTGACCGTTTTATGAAAAACCCCTTCATCAATACACCTGTCCATTAAGATCGTTTCTCCGCCAAACATTTCAGGTACTTCCGTGAGTATTGACGTTCCACCGTGTTCAATCAGCCGATCCGAGCACGCACCCACCAAAGGGTTTGCCGTGATTCCAGAAAATGCATCCGAGCCTCCACATTTTAATCCTATGATGAGTTTGGATACGGGACATTGTTGTCTTCTAAACTGCTGGGCATATTCAACCAGCTCACCGATGAGCTGAAGACCTTCCTCTATTTCATCTTGTACGTCCTGGGTTGAGAGGAACTTGACCCGCTTTTCGTTATAGTCACCTAACACTTTTTTAAATTCATCGATATTGTTGTTTTCGCACCCGAGGCCCAAGACAAGCACGCCTGCCGCGTTAGGATGCTTCACCATATCCGCAAGTATTTTCTGCGTTGTTTCATGGTCCTCTCCGAGCTGTGAACAGCCATATGGATGGGAAAACGAAAAAACGCCTTCAGTTTTACCGTGAAATCTCTGGTTTGCCTCATGGGACAGTCGCTCGGCGGTCTTGTTGACACAGCCTACAGTATTCACTATCCATATCTCGTTCCTTATGCCTACCTCACCGTTTTCCCGTATATAACCCATGAATTTACCCTGTTGACCTGATTTCATCTCACTGAGCTGTGGTTTATATGAATATTCCACTCTTTTCTCGAGGTTCGTTTTGATATTATGGGTATGGACATATTCTCCAACCGAAATATGCTTTAGGGCGTGCCCTATTGGGAAACCATACTTGACGATATCTTCGCCTTGGGCAATTTCCTCTATGGAAATCTTGTGACCTTTTTCAATATCTTCTTTGACTTCTACCTCGTGATCGCCCAGTGTCGTAACCTCACCGGCTTTGAGATGATCCAGTAAGACCGCGACATTGTCCTTTTGATGAATTTTCAGTAATTTATCGCTCTTGATCATATTTCAAATAACCTCTTTAATGGCTTCGTTCACGCCTTTGTAAATAATGTTATACAGGTAACTTGAAACCGTTGAGCTAAACCCTTGGATATTATTTAAATCCGTTCCCCATAGTTCAGTTCTTGAAAGGACATCTTGTACCAATTTCGCGGCACCTTCCCTGCTCCCATCATATTGGGACCAGAGTGACTTGAACATTTCCAGAACTGGCAGCTCATCTTTTATTTCGTATTCATTCCCAAGCCTGTTTCCGATCAAAGCATTTCCCCGAATTTCAGTTCCCCGATAAAAGACTAGGAGTGCAGCCATAGAGAAAGTCAATACTTCCGGTAGTTTCCCGTTCTTAGCCACATATTCAAGAATCGAGGGCAGTACCCTTGTTTTATATTTCGAGGTAGAATTAAGGGTGATGCTGAGTAAGTAGTGCTTAATAAAAGGATTGGCAAATCTCTCCGCAACTGCAGTGGCAAACTCTTTAAGCTCATTCTCCGGAAGTGCAAGGGTCGGTATAATTTCCTTAAAAATACCCTTGTTCATATATAAACGGAGGACTGGATCGTCCATACATTCCTTGACCGTTTCCTTGCCATAAAGATACGCTGCCAAAACGGTCATTGTATGAGCGCCATTAAGGATTCTAACTTTTCTGGTTCGGTAAGGTGCCATGTCCTCGGTCCAAATGACATTCAGGCCAGCTTCCGTAAAGGGTAGCTCTTTGGCGAGTTTCTTATCTCCCTCGATCACCCACAGGTGGAATATCTCTGCAGCATCTAAAACATGATCGTGGTAGCCGATTTCCTCCGTCAGACTTTCATATTCATCTCGCGGAAAGCCGGTGACAATCCTGTCCACAAGTGTGTTCAGAAAGTGGTTGGAACTGTTCAGCCAAGAAATAAAGTTGTTGCCCAGCTGCCATTCTTTCGCCAGTTGCAACACAATCCTCTTCAGATTATCCCCGTTCCTGTCAATCAACTCGCAAGGAAGAATGATAAATCCTTTTGCCGGATCAGCGTTAAAAATTTCAAACCTTTTATATAGGAAAACCGTCAGTTTTCCGGGATAGGATGCCGGGGGAGCGTCTTGAAATCGATCATCCGGGTTATAGGCAATGCCTGCCTCAGTGGTGTTGGAAATGATCACGCGAAGTTCGGGGTTTTCGGCACATTTCATATACTTGTCGAATTCAGTGTAAGGATTAATCCCTGTACTGACCGACGAAATTAATGATTTATCCCTTACGATCTCTCCATTTTGGAGACCTCTTAGAAACAGCGTATAAAGTCCATCCTGCTTATTTAGCAGGTCAACCATTCCGCCCGATAGAGGCTGAACAATGACTACCTTGCCATTAAACAGTTCTTTTTTATTCATCTCATGAATCATCCAGTCGACGAAACCTCTCAGGAAGTTTCCTTCGCCAAATTGAAGAACCTTTTCCGGAAGCTCCTTGTCAACACTCACTTTAAGGTCCTCGTTCAATTGCAGGCCACTTGCTACTAGTTCCCGGCTTAAAGTTTCCATGCTACATCCTTTCTGATTATCCACAAATCTCATGTATATTATTGTAAGCGTACGCCTGCTCTTCAACCGTTTTACAATAGGTGACAACCACCAGCTTCATGCCAGGTGTCCACAATCTTTGCACATTCTCAAGGATCGTATCGACATCTCCGACAATTCGCGCATTAAGGACGATGCCGGTATTAACGAACTGATCGCGAAACAACTCTAGGTCCTTAATCGATCCAGGATCAGTTTCTTCTGAAAAAGCTCCATCGGCCATCACCAAATTTTTAATTTTCTTAACGACTGGTATTTTCCCAGACCAATCACCGCAGGAATGGAAGACAGCCCCCCCAAACTCAGCGCCGATTTTCTCTCGTTCCGGAATCTCATATTTCTCAAACATTTTATTGGAAATCATGAGTGCATTATCGTCGCTCATTCCTATGCCGGTAAAGGCACGACTGCTGGCGAAACCATGTCCAGGCTTAGCGAATGCCCCACCAATTAAGTTCATCTGCTGCTTCGTAAATTCAATTAACAAATCCGAGATATTACTTAATAGAGTGCAGTAACCTTTTGGATTATCATAAATCTCCATGAACAAGGAACTTATATCGACTAAACTTGCTGCAACATTCAAAGGCGATTGCACATCTGTTAACGATATCGGCACTTTACCCTGGGTCTTGTCGAGAAAATATTCAATCATGTCCAGAGTATGCCGACCGATCTGGGTCTTTTCAATCGATACATAGTCATAACTAAGTGCTTCTTGTATAGACCTAAATGGCGCTATAGCAGCTGGTGCCTGACCGTCATGCCATACATAATCTATCCCATAAGCGCTTTGGACTGTGCCAATTCCATACCATGGCTCTAGAAAATTCGCCATATCACTTTTGTACTTCATACTTTCAGTTAAGGCTGCTAACTGAAGTTCCAGCGAATTCTTCATATCTTTGCAGCCGTAAGAGAAGACTTCAGGTACCCTAAACCGCCTATACACGGCCACTCCGGACTTACTTTGCCAAAAATCCTTGTTGTGCTCCATCAAGGCTGCCTCATATTCACCATAGCGAGATAGCTCGAATTTCGCTGGATCCATTGGGAGAATCTCTGTTCCTTGAGAATCAGCCAGGGTAATATCAAAACTCTTTTTAGCCATTTAACGACAACACCTCCACTTAACGAATTAGCCAGTGAATCGCCGGTTAACGCTTTAGATTTTTAACACAAGTTATAAAGGTTTCCACTCGCTGGTCTTCAGTTTCTGAGTCAATTCCGACACATGACATTGAATATAACTTGCCAGCGCTATTTGACATAGCTTCAATATCAGTCGCTATCTCGTGATCACTTGCGGTCTTAATCCTTACCGGGCTATACCTCAAATTGAGCCATGTTTCAGGAAGCGTTTGTCTCACCGTGGAAATATCCGAACCGGCTCCTACTTCCGCAAACACCAAATCTTCAACTTTTGCATAGCCTTCGATGACATGCTCCATGGTTTGCCCACAATGGTGTATCCCAAACGGTTTAAAATACTTAGCAAGCTTTAGATCCGGTTCCAGCAGAAACTTCTCATATATTTTCTGCGAGATCATTTCTACTGTACAGTTTGAGGTAACATAGACATCCGGTATCGTTTGACTTGTAATCGCTGTAACCCCGTGAGATAACACTTTGGATTTGGAGGATATGTATTTCCCAATTTGGAGGGTCAGGTCGGTACAACGATTGATCAGCTTGTGTGCTAAAGCTGGGTTCGCCATGTAATCTATGAACAGTTCACTCCCTCGCAGGTCCATCGCGATATTCTGGACGCCTTGAAGGTTTAGATGTGATTCTACGTACCCATATTTATTATTTAGGTATTCGAACTGGCGAATCGTATCCTGCCATACTTTATTTTTGGAAATATCCAATTCTTCTAGTGCTTCTATCTCTTCATCAGATAAATTGGCACAGATTACTTCAGGAGGCGTGTTGGCAAAATATCTTATTTCGCATCCCATAATGGCTGAATATAAATATCCTGAGGCCAAAAGATCGGAACCCATGATGGGTCTGGGCTTGGGATCCTTTTCGCCGAGGCCAAGATGACCGAATTTTTCATATAAAGTCTTTCTCATTTTCAGATCGCATTCGATCCTGTAATCCGGCACATTAAAGAATTCCTGGCTAAAATCGATCCCCGCATGTTTGTGCCACCAGCCGGCATGAAATGTGACATCTACCGGTATACTCATTTTCTATCGATACCTCCACAAGCACTTCGCTATAAATGATAGTTTCCATGATGCTTTGCTGCTTTAACAATCGCCGTAATATTCATTAAAGGAGTTTCCGCTTCCAAAAAGTCAGAGCAGGCAAAAATATATCGACCACCGGGTTTACCAATGCTGATTATTTGTTCCACCTTTGCTTCCAACTCAGTTTCAGAAGCTGTCTTTAGAAAGTTTATCTGATCAAGATTTCCAATGAGGGTAAGGTGCTGCCCGACATTTTCTTTCGCCCGTTCCAGATCATTATCACCTTGGGGATGGGCGGCAAGCGTTTCCCAGGCTGTCAGTCCCATATCCACATAACTGCTTTGCAGAACTTCCGCTTTACCGCAGTTATGGTAGATTGTAAAGCTCCCCATTTCATGGATCGCATCAACGAGCTTTTTCTCATAGGGCAGTATATATTCATCGAAGAAGTCTTTGCCAATGACTGCGGAATTCGCAATATTACCTTGGATCCCAATGGCATCTCCATTGGCTCTGGCCAGGGCAGCACTATACTCACTGGATAATTCTGTAAGCTTCGTCATATACCGGCCATAGAATTCAGGATTAATATAGGGATCCATCATGAGCTCTGTAGCCTCCCGATAGGTAGCTGCTTGATTATATATACCTCCCCAGGTCCAGGGTACAGAGATCCCCAGGTCTCCAATTTGCTTTTTTGACCAGCTACAATACTCAGTCATCTCCGAGATCGTCTCTTGATCAATACTGGGTACATATTTAATGAACGTCTCTAGGTCTGACGCATCCTTGATCATGTATTCTTGGGTAGAAAGATGAAGTCCAGATGATTTGGCACCGACATCAGGACCCACCTCCACTTGTTTGAGCGTTTTTAACGGCGTTTTAATCTCATAGATTTTATAAAAATTCCCCGCTTTACGGATTATATTGCAGCTTAATTGCCAGTTTGGAAAGCTTTTCTTCATGAAATGCGGGGTTTCAAATCGTTTACTTCGGGTCATAAGATCAAATTCAAAATGTTTGGCACACTCTACTGCATCCGTAACCCTATCGACCGTTTTTCCAGGATACATATAACTTAGAAATTCTTCCTGAACAAACAAACTGACGGGAACACGGTCAGGTATTTCACCTTTCAAAGTCAATAGTAGTCTCTCTCTAGCGTTCATTTGATCCCCTCCCAGCGCCTATTCTTTCAAAGCGCCTTCCATAATGCCTCTGATGAAATACTTCTGCATACTTAAGAAGATGACGAGTAAAGGAATCAACGACAAGGTAATCGTCGCACTGAGGGTCCCGTACTGCCAAGAAGCCGCTTCATCTCTAAGGAAAGTTATTCCTACGGCCAAAGTTTGGGCAGCAGGCGTACTAGTTAGGGTCCTGGCAAACATGAATTCTCCCCACACATTGATGAAGGTGAAGATAATGATGGTCGCAATTCCAGGCTTAGCAATGGGAATCATGATTTTATACCATACCTGCAGGAAGTTGCAGCCATCCATTTTAGCGGCTTCAGCAAGACCATTGGGTATATTGTTGAAGGTTCCTCTCATGATAAAGATTGTCATCGGGAGATTGATGGCAATATAAGGCAAGATAAGCCCTATGTGAGTATTAATAAGGTTTAGTTTATCTTCCATAATATAGATGGGAATTAGATAAACGGCATAAGGTACAGTAAGTACCAAGAGGATAAACCCAAAGTAAATTTTCTTACCGACAAATGCCAATTTTGAGAACGCATACCCTGTCATGGCACTAAAAACAACGGTGGCAAAGACGGTGAAAAACGTAATGGAGAAAGTGTTAATGGAGAATCTCATAAAATCATTCATTTGGGTAACGACTTTAATATAGTGAACAAACGTTACTTTGGACGGAAGGATCGTAAAGGTTCCTGAATAGATTTCTTCATTCGCCTTAAGTGAAGTAAGCAGTGTCCATATAAATGGGACAAGAAAAACTAAGGCTGTGATTAAAAGTATCGTAAATATAATGATGTTAGATACACTGATAGGCTTTTTCATTGGCCCCTCCTTACTCCTGCTTACCTAACCTCAAGTTAAGCACAGACAACAAAAGTATAATTGCTCCCATAACATAAGCGATGGCAGAAGCATAACCCATTTCATAGTACTTGAAGGCATTTTCCCAGGTATACTGATATAACACTAGAGTTGAGGTTCCCGGTCCGCCGCCAGTCATAATAAATGGTTGCTCAAATACCTTCACGGATTGAATAATTGCCCATATTCCACAGACAACATAACTCTCTCTTAGGTTGGGCAGCGTAATATACAATATCTTCTTGAAACCGGTCGCACCATCAACTTCTGCAGCTTCATATAGATCTTTCGGTATTGCCTGCAGTCCAGCCATAAATAGGATCACGAGCATGCCCACATATTTCCATATACTTACAAAAGCTATACTTATCATAGCCCACGTGTCATCCCCCAGCCAATTTCTTGCCAGAAAACCAAGATTAAAAATGTCTTTTAAAATGAAGTTAAATAATCCGTACTGCTCATTTAAAATCCATTGAAATACGATACCTGTCAGTGATAATGGAATGACAACAGGGAGAAATATTGACGTTCGGAAAAAGCCTGACCCTTTTACGCCCTTCTCAAGCATTAAAGCGATGACCAACGCAAGTACCATAACGATTGGGAAGAAAATCAAACTAAACACAGCGGTGTTCTTCAAGGAAGCAAGAAAATATGGATCAGACCACATTTTTATATAATTACCGAAGCCAATGAAAACCGGCTTAGCATCATAGGCAAAGTTATATTGTGTGAAACTTAATATTAAGGAATATATCAGCGGGTACATCATGTAAACGCCCATAAATAACAAACCAGGTGCCACGAAGAAATAGCCGGGGATTTGCTTTTTCAATAAAATCAAAACACGATTACGGCTATTCCCATTGGTTGCCACGTTCTTTGGCACGATCCAATCATCTCCTTTATAAGGCTTAATTTCACCTGAAGCCTTTTTAGATTAGAAAGTAATTCTGCAATTTTGATTACTCATTGAATTAAAGTGACTTGGCTTCCGACGGCCAAACAAGTACGTTAGTTCCAACAAAACTAACGGGCAAGCTGCGATTGCCTTGGTCCAAAAGGCTCGTCGCAAGCCAAGTTTACTTTACCTGATCAGAAGGTATCGATGAGATAAATACGGTTTAGCTGAATATTTAGATGAGGTCTAAATTTGAAATTTCAATTATTTAAGACCAGTTGTTTTATCAATGGTGTCAATCATCTTCTTTAAATTCGCCGATGTCTCATCGACAGTTTGCTTACTCGTTAAGCATTTCTGAATCTCCACTTGCATTGTTTTATCGAGTTTAGCAAAGTCTTTATATAAAGGGCTGGTGACGGATTTCTTGGTTGTGTCAAGTACTGTTTTCCATTCTGCAGCGACTGCAGATACGTAATGTGCGCTTAGTGGTGACATTTTTCCGTATTTATTCAAAGAGAATGATTGAAATTCTTTTTCAAGTAGCCTTTCCTTGATGAACTGTTTCGCAAGTTCTTGGACAGGAGAAGCCTTGGGGATTACCACACCGTGAATGTAAGTGAGTGAACCATTTTTCTCAGTACCCGGTATTGGCATTACGGTGACATTTGCGCTACCCAGAAGATCACCTGCTTCTACCCATCTTGATGCAGCTGTCATGTGCATTGCCACTTTACCTGATTTAAAGTTCGTTCTACCTGCGTCCATGTCAGCAAAGGAATCTGTTGGTGAATATTTGTCTGTAACAAGTTTCTGCCATACTGTCAACAAACTTTTAGCTTCAGGACTCGAAAAGTCTAGGGTCTTTTTGTCTGACTCATAAATACTACCCTTTACCCCTTGTAAGGCAGACATATATGAATAGGCCATAAAGTTAGTTCCCCAGTCGATTGAGAGACCGGTCTGAACAGTTTTTCCGTTTTCCACCACTGTCGCTTTCTTGGCATATTCATACAGTTCGTCCCAGGTAGCAGGAGGCTTAATGTTACCCGCGGCATCGGCTAAGCCAGCCTTTTTCATTAAGGTCTTATTCACAACGAGGAACATTTCCTCACCCACCATAGGGATCATATACTGAGTTCCTTCAATGTTGCCAAGTTCCAGGAATGTAGGTATGAAGTCCTCTTTTTTAAGTTTATCATTGAAAAATCCTTGATCGAAATTAATAATGTAATCCTTAGCAGCATACTGTACTGCCTGTTCTCGACTGCCACCTAAAGCTAAATCACAGTTTGTCTTTCCCTGTGCCCATTGGAGCATATTTGTCGTCGTATCGGCATTATCCACCTTGTTTATTGTGACTTTAACGCCAGGATGATCTTTTTCAAACAGTTTAGCCGCTTCGTCAAGCTTGTATTTACCAAGCATCCATGCTTGGGCCGTGATCCTAAGTTCTTTCGGTTCGGCAGTTTGGGCTACAGACCCACTTACCTTCTTTTCAGCACTTCCACACCCTGCTAACGTCGTTAGCACCATAAGAAGCGCAATGACAGATGCAATAATCTTTGACTTTTTCATTTAAAAAAACCTCCATTTTCTTCTTCGACTTATATCAGTCAATTTAAAAAGTGTCTGTTTATTTATTTCTAAGCCTTGATTTTCCCGGCCCGGACCCCAGAAATATAATCCCTGCGATATTCATCTTGAGCAGCCAAGGCTCGGGAAGCTGCTAGCAATAACATCGCGACTTTGCCCATTGGATCTACAAGAAAACGCCTCACCTCCTTTTTGATATTTCAACGGACTATTCGCCGGTCTCTACTCGAGCGAACATACCGTTTCCTTCCATATCAAACACCCGATTTATGGCCCCTAAGCAGGCCCCATAAAATCCTGCTTCCCGACCGATATCTGATACTTCTATGCGGGTAACTTTTGCTACCTCAGGAAAAGCATGGGTTTCCATACTTTGCATCATGGGCTCCATCATCACCGGCAGGGCCCGGGAAAGGATACCTCCCAGACATACAATTTCGGGATTATAGAAATTGGCAATATTGGAGATTGCCACACCTATGTACCAGCCGGCTTGCCGAATGAGTTCCCAGGCATAAGAATTAGGTACTTTAGCCGCTTCGATCATATCTTTGATGGTTATTTCCCCATTTGCAAGCCAAATCGTCTTTAGTTCATCGTCATCGCGATATAACGGTAACTCATTATTTGCCTTTCTGACCAGTGCCGGAACAGCATAAAGGCTTTCTAAGCAGCCTTTATTACCGCAATTGCATAGCGGGCCATTTTCTACAATAACGGTGTGGCCGATTTCTCCCGCGTATCCCATAGCACCGTAGAGTGGTTTGCCATTAATAATGACCCCGGCGCTAATACCTTCTCCAATGTTCACATACGCAAAGTCCTGAACGCCTTTACCTTTGCCGAGAGTAAACTCCGCGGCTGCTGCTGCGTTAGAGTTATGCTCTATAAAGAGCGGCAAATCTACACTTTGTTCAAGCCAATCTTTGACGTGGAAGTCTGTCCATTCTTGTCCCAAATTGGGTGAACGCTTAATAATCTTGGTACGCAAATCAATTAAGCCAGGGAAGGCAAAGCCCATGCTCATCACTTTGTCTTTGGGAACGCCACTTTTGGTAATGAGTGTCTCAATACTCTTAAGCAGTACGCTTAGTCCCACATCTGGATTTGTCATGTCTATATGTGTTTCCTCAATCATAATTGGTTCTGCTAATAGGTTGACGAGTCCCAGTATTGTACGTTTACGGGTGATTTCCGCGCCAATCACATAGCCTGCCTTGCTGTTAAATTGAAGCTTGATGGGCCGCCTTCCGCCACTTGATTCACCAAATCCGATTTCTTTTATATAGTCCTCTTCTGTAAGATCACGTACGATTCCGGAAATAGCAGCGGGGGTCAGCCCCGTCAGTTGAGCGACTCCCTGACGTGATATATTGCGATTTTTCCTGATGATATTTAGAATATTAATTCGATTAGACCGTTTAAGGTATTCAAAGTTGCGCGGATCTCTCACAGTTTAATCTCCTCACTTTATTAATTGCGTTAATCAAATTCACTAATTTACGCTTATTATTGAGCATTTTTTGAATTAATTAAGTCTATTCAGATTAACTTAATTAATTCTGTTAACTAAGTATTCGACGACATAGAATATATTCCTTCTTTTGAGAAATAAATATTTGTAAAATTGAATTTACAATAAGAATAACCCTGAGCTATTACTCAACCTTGCTTATCCATTAATTTTCCTAGGAAAAGAAAAGCACCGCGATCGAAATCAAAATAAGACCGATCACAGTGTGATCGGTCTTTGTTATGTCGTGTATTGAACGAATTATCCCTGTACCGCTTTATGGTTTATGTCGTTCCCATATAAATAAATGAGAGCCCGCAAACGACCGTTTGCGTCTCTCATTTATTATCTCTGCCAATCATTCTTTGACCCACTTGGCGAC
>Ga0209123_1002238_pt1 | contig 16856 bp, 12 predicted proteins | sample BarGraIncu00431A_FD_184500 | JGI IMG/M metagenome (GOLD analysis project Ga0209123, IMG submission 184500) | Arctic peat soil microbial communities from Barrow, Alaska, USA - Barrow Graham LP Incubations 004-31A (SPAdes) (version 2) | ecosystem: Environmental > Terrestrial > Soil > Wetlands >...
TATTGTATGTAAAGATTGTTCACAAGAATTTGTATTCACTGAGGGTGAGCAAGAATTCTATAAAGAAAAAGGATTTGAAAATGAACCACAAAGATGTCCTGATTGTAGAAGAGCTAAAAAACAACAGAACAACAGAGGATTTCAAAGATAATATTATTTAAAAAAATTACCTATAGGGATTTATCCCTATAGGTTTTTATTTTGCAAAAAAATATTGTATAATTTTTAAAAAAAATGATATATTATATAAAATATAAACAATTTTAAAAAAATGAAAATGTATATATAAAAGGAGTGATTTGAATTTGAAAGATATAAAATTAAGTAAGATCAATTTGGATAAAATTAAAATAAACAAAAACAACATGATAATAGCTAAAACAAAACATATTCATGGGGGGAACTATGAAGGAGAAAGGGTTGACGGCAAGAAACATGGCCAAGGGACTTTTATTTATAGCGACGGAAGTAAATATGTAGGCCAATGGGCGAGCAATCAAATGAATGGGCAAGGGACCCTTATTTTTTCCGGTGGAGAAAAATATATTGGGGAGTGGAAGAACGACGAAAAACATGGATATGGTATATATACTTGGCCGGATGGTGAAAAATATATAGGAGTTTGGGAAAATGGTGAAAAATCTGGTCAAGGTATTTGCACATGGCCAAATGGTGATACATATGTAGGAGACTTAAAGGCTGGACTAAGACAAGGTTTAGGAATTCATACTTGGTCTGGAGGAGAAAAGTATATAGGTCAGTGGCAAAAGGATGAAAGAGAAGGACAAGGAATATACATTTATTCTGATGGCGAGATTGAAATAGGAGAGTCTAAAAATAATGGACTTATTAAGTAATGTTAATTATTAAATAATAGATGAAAAATTCTGTTATTTTTTTGCTTATTATTCTTTTACGGAACATTTTTGTTATAATAATAATATTATATACCAACAAAAGAAGCAGCAATGTGAGAAACTTAATGAAAATGACTTTAAGTATAGATTATTTGCCCTAGAGAGGGGGGAATATGTATGGGTTGTTGGTGGATATTATTACTATTACTATTTGATGGCAATAATGGTTGTAACAATAATCGCAATAACAATGATTGCTGTTGCAATACTTTTATTATAAATTGTAGAAAGAAAAAATGTAGATAAAACCATGATATTTTTTTTCTAAGATTGTTAACTAAATTTTTAATGTTAGCATAATAGTTAAATTAAGATTTAGACTTAAGGGGACTTTGGCTGTTTATGCTAAAGTCTCCTATTTATTATACGAAGATTATAGTGAATAAAAAACTCAAAAGGATAGGTTGAGCAAAATGAAAAAGTGGTATGCGGTAACAATGACAAAGGTAGTTCAGATGTTGGATTCTGATATTAAACTGGGGTTAACTGAAGAAAAAATTAAATATATGAGAGAAACTTATGGTGAAAATATCATTCTGAAGCCTAAAATTGATAGCCTTTTAACTTTGACTATTAATGAAATGAAACAATTATGGATTGTTATATATCTAGCTTATATAGTTATGTTGTTTTATAACAGCTTATTTATTCTGGCATATTTCATAACTTTTATAATGATAATTAGTGTAATACTCCTAATAAATGTAGACTATAAAGAAGTAAAGAATATAAGGGCAATTGACAATTTAAACACACCTTTTTCTTATTTAAAACGCTCTGGGAAGATATGCAAAGTAAGTTGTGAGCAAATGGTAGTGGGAGATATTGTTTTTTTAGAGAAAGGGAATTATGTTTCGGCAGACATTAGGATATTAGAATGTGAAGATCTTAAGGTTCGAGAAGTTGCGGTAACAGGTGAAAACTATGAAGTTGAAAAGTACTCTATGAAGTTAGAGGGAGAAATTATAAATCTTTCTGAAATTAAAAATATTGTTTTTAAATCTTCTGTTGTCACTGAAGGGTCTGGATTGGGTATAGTTATTGCCACGGGCATGAATACACAAATTGGAGAAATTATAAAAGTGTTGCTTGTTCATAAAGATGATAACAGGGTATTTAGTAGAAAATTGAAGAAAATTGCAAATAGGATGTCTCTAGTTACTATAACAGCTGGAATTATTACTTTAGTTTTAAGTATATACAAGAAATTTTCAATTCATGAGAGTATAAATGCACTTATATATATTCTGATAACGTTTAATTTGCCAATCTTTGTTATGATATTATTTTTGTATTTTTACATTATATTTTCTATCTTTAAGCAGAAAAGAATATACATAAAGAATATTTCTACTATGTACGACCTTACTAATATATCCACAATATTCACGAAAAAAATCGGTGCTATTTCAGAGAATAAATTTATTTTTAGAGAAGTTTATTGTGATAACACACTTATTGATGTTCAAAGCCAGGGTTTTGAAATGGATGATACTATAGAAAGAACAATGAGTATAGCATTAGTTTGCAATGATGTTGTTATACTTTGCAACGAAGACACACCACGTATTGGAGATTTTAATTCGGTTGAGGTTTTAGCTGAATATGCAATTATTGAATTTTTTAAAGACAAACAAATAAAAAAGAATGAATTAGAGAGTAAACAAGATAAAATTTTTGACATACCTTATAATTCTGATAAGAGGATTAAAACAGTTGTAATAAAGATTGAAGATAGATATAGAGCAAATGTATTAGGTATTCTTGATAGTTTGCTAAATAAATGTACCCATATTTTAATTAATGGTGTAGAAAAAGAAATTAAAATTACAGATATGGAGGACATTATAAACGTACATATAGATATGTCTAATAGAGCTTATTATGTCATAGCACTTGGATATAGAAATTTTAATTATGAGCCTAGTATTGATGAAAATATTGAAAGCAATTTGGTTTTTGTAGGACTAATGGGATTTGAAAATCCCATAAAAGAAAGTTCATATGGAGCTATGAAAATTTGTGAGGAAATTAATATTAAACCTATTATAGATGAAGGTGGTAATAAATTAACTTCTTTTGCTGCTGGGAAACTCATAGGACTTACACAAAATAAAGAAGAAATTTTATCAGGTATAGAAATAGATTACATGAGTGATGAAGAATTTGAAAAAAATATTGAAGGTGTTAGCATTTTCTCCAAAATTACACCTAAACATAAAAGTGAAATTGTTAAATCTTTAAGTAATAAGGGGTACTCTATAGCATCAGTCGGAGACACTCTAACTGATTTGGAATACCTTAATAATTCAAATATATCAATTTCAGTAGGAAATGAGTGCAGCAATCTAGTAAGAAAACTTTCAAGTGTATTTTTACAAGAAAATGATTTCAGCGAAATAATAAATTTAATTCAGTATAGTAAAAAGATTATTAATTATATAAGTGAGTTAGTTTTATTTTTAAGTGCTACAATAGTAAGTGAAATTTTTATAATATTAGTAAGTCTAATTATTAAATCGGAAATGCCATTTACATTTGCAGGAATTTTATATTTGAATTTTATAGTTGTGCCTTGTTGTGGGATTTCAATTCTAGTGCAAAATAGAAATATAAAGCAGAATCTAAAAAAAATAAATTATAATTATATAAAAAGAGTTTCGATAAAGAATTCATTCATAATTAGTATTATGTATTTTTTAATTTTAACGGTGATAGATAAATATGCTATTATTCACCTACAGGATATTAGCTTAGTAATGTTTGCCTTATATCAAAACATATTCTGCTTAAGACTTTTAAATGAAAAAAACTTTTTGAAAAATAAAGTTTCTTATACTTTGGTTTTCTTCAACTTGTTTTTACAAAGCATTTTAATTCTTTTTCTTTAACAAATAGAATTTATAAAAAAATTACTGTTGTATACCTTGATTACTTTAAATATTTATTGGATAAAATAAAGTTATAGAGGGATGAAAATACTGGAAATAAATTTGAAATAAGGTTAAACTTTATTAGAAATAAATGGAACAAATTAATATGTTCTTTTTAGCAAATGAATTTTCGAGTAGAATGGTTTATTATGGCTAGACCTTTAGTTTATTATGCAATAACAATATTTATGGGATGTCTTACTTGTTTGATTTTAATAGATAATTATATTTTAGGTTCAGTTATAGCTGGATCTTTTTTGGCTATTATGTATTTTACAATAAATAAAAAATTTTTTTATATAATAGTTTGTTTTTTTATGATTGGAGTCATAAATTACTATTCTTATTTCAATTTTAATTTGCCCAATAAGCAAAAGCTGCAAGTAAGAATAACAGAGAAAAGTACATATTTTTGCTCCGCTAAAATTGGTAATAAGAAAATTAATTTGGAAGGCAATATTTCTGAGCTAACGCTGGGAAGAAATGTATTGATAAATGGTAGTTTTAAAAAGGAAGCAGTGTATGAGCGGGGTACCGTTGGAATATACACAGTTACAAATTATAAAATTGGTAAAGGGGATTTAATATCAAAGCTTGCAAGTTTTAGAAAAGGATTATATGATAAATTTTTAGGAGTACTAGGAGAGGAAAAAACTGCAATAGTTATGGCTGTATGTTTTGGTGACACTGGGTACATAGAAAAAACCCAGAAAGAAGATTTTAAAAAGCTAGGAATTAGCCATGTTATTAGTGTATCGGGACTACATATGTCTATAGTATATAAAGTTTTAGAAAACATTATTGGCTATAAAAGTGCGATATTTTTTTCTTTCGTATATCTGATATTTACAGGGGGGCAAGCATCTACAATAAGAGCTTTTATAATGATATTTATACTCAAAATATCAAGTAAAGTTTATAAAAAATACGATAGTCTATCATCTCTTAGCCTAGCTGCGATTATACTGTTAATAATTAGACCCTTTTCTATTCTTGATATAGGATTTATGCTTTCATTTCTTTGCGTTCTAGGAATTGTAGTATATAATAAGAAAATGAAAAAGGTATTATACAAATTACCATCTATTATAAATGAATCGTTTAGTTTAAGCCTGAGTTCACAGATATTTTGTACGCCTTATGCAGTTGTTGCTTTGAAAACTTTTAGTCTAGGATTTCTTTTTAGTAATTTATTGTTATTACCCTTGTATACGGTAGTTGTGGTACTCGGAAATATGGGACTCGTGTTTAGTTCTATTCATCAACTGCTTAACTTAATAAATTATGGGCTATTTACTGTTTTAATGATTATAGAATTTATTCAAAACGTTCTTGGAGACTTATTACCGGAAATGGTTTACTTTTCTTATATAGAGAGTGTAGTTGTATTTGGACTGTATCTATGTTATCTTGGAATTAAAAAGGGATACGGGCAATTTAAATATCTTCCATTTTGCATTATTTTTGTTTTCGCATTTCAAAATTATAAAGTCTTTCCGGAAATCAGTTATATAAATATAAATAAAAACAATATAGTTTTATTACAATATAAAAAAACTACGATTGCAGTTACCACTGGTAACATTAATGTGAAGGACTTAAAAGTTCCAGTAAAAGTAGATAAGGTTTATCAAGCTTATACAGGAGACTCAACTATGAGGCTAAATGATAAATATACTATTAGGCTAATAAGCACAGGTAAAAAATTAGAAGCTCAAGTATGTTTTGAGAAAAGTACAAATAAAAATGGAAATATGGAGGTTTTTAATAGTAAAACGGAGGCAGTTACAACTTATAAAAATGTTATAAAACTTAAAAATGATGAAACATACGTTCCAACAGGTACAATAATAAATAAATATATAATAATAGGAAATAAAATTTTAAAATTTTCACAGGGGTTGGAGGAAATACTTTGATTAACTTTGCTGAACTTGAGAAAAAAATTAAAAAACATGAACTAAATAACTGTTACATATTTTGTGGATCAGATGAAAAATTAATAAAAGAGCATGTTGAATTTATAACTAAAAACGTATTAAAAAGTGATTTCATGGATCTTAATTATTCAAAATTCGATGGTAGCAAAACAGATTTTGAGATTATTAGTGATGCATGTGAAACTATGCCATTTATGAGTGATAAAAAGGTAGTGGTTGTTTATAGAGCATCATTTTTAGATGATAGTAAAACAAGCAAAACTTCAGGTGATTTAAAAAGTAAAAATTTCTCTATGTTAAATGATTATTTAAAAAATCCCTCGCCACATTGTATTTTAATTATATATTATACGTTTTTAAGTGACAGAGAAAAACCAAGCAATAAAATAAAAAAACTAGAAAAAAACGCATGTGTTATAAAAGTTGATAAGTTAAGAGGAGAATTTCTTCAAAGAAAGTGCAGGAGTTTGTTTGAAGATGCTAATGTCAAGATTGGGAAAGTAGAACTTACTTTATTTTGCAATCAGGTAGATAATAATATGGATATCATACTAAATGAAATCGAAAAATTAATTTCATATACTGACGGAAGAGAAATTACTAAAGACGATATTTTTGCCATGATGCCTCAAAAAAGTGAAAATGATATTTTTAATTTAGTTGATTATTTATCTCAGAAAAATATTAAGAAAGCTTTAGATATTTTAAATGAACTTATATATAAAGGCGAGAAGATTCCATTTATATTATTTATGATAGGGCGACAATTTAATCTGTTATTTAATCTTAAATTAGGTATGGAGAATGGCAAAACAAAAGATATTTTGGCAAATGAATTAAGGATTCATCCGTATATTTGTGAAAAAATGATTTCACAAAGTATGAAATTTACAATAAAGAGATTAAAGAGAAATATTGAACTATGTGTTGATACAGAAAAAACTTTGAAAAGTACCTCTACTGACAATAAGATAGATATCGAAGTGTTTATGATAAAGACTGTGATGTAATTTTATTAAAAACTATCATAACTATAAAATACCACTATTAAATTTAATGATTTAATAAATTAATTTTAAAAAATAAAAAACCGGCGAAATCACCGGTTTTTTATTATGCAGTTAAACTTAAAGCGTTTAATCTTACTGCGAGTCTTGATTTTCTTCTTGCAGCCTTGTTGATGTGAATTATTCCTTTAGTTACAGCCATATCTAAAGCTTTAACTACGCTAGCATATGTAACTTTAGCTTCTTCAACATTGCCAGTAACGACAGCTATCTCAAATTTCTTTACCTTAGTTTTTAAAGCAGTTTTAATCATTGTATTTCTAAGTGTCTTAACTTGAGTAATTTTAATTCTTTTTTTTGCTGATTGAATATTTGCCATTTATTTTCACCCCCCTTTAATTTAATAACGGTTAGCAGTTTTGGGGAAAACTGCGTTCGAGTCTTTTTAATTATTCAAATGATATTATAGCATTAAAATATAAGTACTTCAAGTATAATTTCATGTATATATATAAATTTTAATATAAGTCTAAATTTAATAAAGCAAATCTTTAAAAAGAAATGTTCGAAAAAAATTTGTAAGAATAGGAAAGGACTATTAGGAAAAGCTAATATTAAAAGTAGAGTAGAGGTGAAACTATGATAAATGTAACAACAGATTTAGCTGTTGAAGCTAAGGAAATATACAAAGCAGAGAATAATGGTGAGATGCCGGGTATTGATGTAGAAGAATATAGTGAGGGTGATATTAAAATTACAAATGTAACAATAGTAAGCGATATTGGTGAAAAAAGGATGGGAAAACCAAAAGGTACATATATAACTATTGATATCCCAGAGTTTGTTCATTATGATGGTGATGCCATGGATAGAGTAAGTATTGTAATGGGAAAGGTGCTAAAACCACTTATAAAATTAGACGATAGTATGACGGCTTTAGTTGTTGGACTTGGAAATTGGAACGTTACTCCTGATGCTGTAGGACCAAAAGTTATTTCGAAATTGATGGTGACAAGGCATTTAAAACAATTAGTCCCTGATTCTATTGACGAGGGTATTAGGCCAGTATGTGCCATAGCCCCAGGAGTTCTAGGAATAACTGGTATGGAAACTGGAGAAATTATTCGAGGAATAGTAGAGAGAATCAAACCAAATTTAGTTATTTGCATTGATGCATTGGCCTCTAGAAAAATGGATAGAGTTAATAGGACAATACAAATAGGCACCACTGGAATTTCTCCAGGAGCAGGAATTGGAAATAGGAGGATGGAGATAAGTGAAAAAACCTTGGGTGTGCCAGTTATTGCTATTGGTATACCAACTGTAGTTGATGCAGCAACTCTCGCCAATGATACCATTGATTTAGTACTTGATGAGATGATAAAATCAGCAAATGAAGGCAAGGAATTTTACAATATGTTAAAGTCAATTGATAAAGTAGAAAAACAAAAGATGATAGCTGAGATATTAAATCCATATGTTGGCAATCTTGTAGTTACACCAAAGGAAATTGATATGGTTATAAATTCTGTTTCTAAAATAATTGCTAATGGAATTAATATAGCCTTGCAACCAGCATTGAATTTAGATGATATAAATAAGTATTTGAACTAGTAATAACTTTGAACTTTCCCTCATATGTATGGTATAAGGTATTCGAAAAAAGTAGACTATCAGAGTAACAAGCTATTTTTTCGAAATGCTTAAGCAGGAGGGATAAAATGAGTTACAAAGGTATAAATTTTAAAGATATTAATAAAAACATTCCATATAAAAAAATGAATTTTTTAGAGTTTTATATAAAAAAAATTGGTAATGTGAGAATAATTTTTACTATTTTCACATTACTCATTATTTTTTTAGTAGGTATTATTTTACCCAAAAGTGCAAAGGCGGACGGTGGAGTAGATTACAAAAACTATTTTTATGTTAATGTTATTAATAATGCATTATCTGTAATGAGTTCCTCAAAAACAAAAAATGAGTATTCAAATAGTGACCAAAACATGAAACTTGCAGCCTTATCATTCTTAGGAGTAGATATTTTAAATCCTATTTCAATAATAGTAAAAGAAGTTTCATATTTGAATAAAAGTGAAGTTAAAACAAATGAAAATAATGTTAGCAATTTAAAAACATATATTTTAAATCCATTTAAATTGGTGGATGATCAGATAAGCAAAATTGTAGCTCAAGGTGAAGTATCTAATGTTAAAGACATATATGATCCTGCTTTAAAAACAACTTTAAATAAAGCCAAGCCCAGGGTACTCATATATCATTCACATACTTCAGAAGCTTATCTAACATCAGACAAGGATACAACTAAAACTAACAGCAGTTTAGATGATACTAGAAATGTAACTGCTGTGGGTGATGTCATAAAGGAAGAACTAGAAAAAAATTATGGAATTGCAGTTGTTCATGATAAAACTGTGAATGACAAAGGAGATTATAAAGCAGCTTACAAAAAATCTGGAGTTACTTTAGATAAGTATTTGAAAGCATATGAAAAATTTGAATTAATTATAGATTTGCACAGGGATGAAGTACCAAATAAGAATGCCGTAACAACTAAAATAAATGGGGTAAATGTTGCCCAATTCATGTTTGTAGTGACGCAGAAAAACCCTAGATATGCAAAACAGAGGAAATTAATAGACTCTATGATAGGAATATCAAACAAAATATACCCGAATCTTATAAGACCTAAATCAATATTCGTTTATGATTATGGAATGGGTTATTATAATCAGGATAAAAGTGATAATGCAGTGTTAATTGAAATAGGGGCTAATAGTAATACTATCCAAGAAGTAAAAAATACAGGTAAGTATTTATCAAGAATTATTGCAGAGCAATTAAATGGAAAAAAGTGAATAATTTACTTTAAAAAGTGCATCCTTAGTAATAAGAAGATAATAATTAGTAATTGTTATCTTTAAAAAAATATTAAGGGAGCACTTTTTATGGGTAAAAAAGGTAGAATTAAATATTTTATTTTGTTTTTTACTTGTTTTATTATATTCATTTATGGATTCATTCAAGTTAATATTAATAAAACAGAACTTGTGAAAGAGAAGTCAAAATTTACAATAGACTTTAAGTTAAATCCCGTTGATTTTAGAGTAGATACAAAGGGATATGTTTTTTATGCAAATAATAAAACTATTTTTAACATAAAAGAAAAATGTATTGGTGTAGAAAAAAAAATTATTGATGTAAAAGAAAGTTGTGTCGATGTTTTTAATGGTGTTTTTTCAAAGAAATAAAATAATAATACATAAAGCAAAATAAAGTATCAGGCAAAATCACAATCTGCGTGCAATACTAGATATATTTATGATATAATTTAACTTGATTTATAAAAATCAATGTGACTTAAGGTACATTTAGAAAATTTAAAACAAATGATTTAGTTCATATAGAATACTGGGGGTAAAAACTAATGCAGAGTAATAGACAAAAACACATAAGAAACTTTTCCATAGTTGCACATATAGATCACGGCAAGTCTACTCTTGCGGACAGATTATTAGAAAAGACGGGTACTTTAACTAAAAGAGAAATGGAAGACCAAGTACTTGATAATATGGACCTAGAAAGAGAAAGAGGTATTACCATTAAATCTCAGCCAGCAAGGCTCGTTTATAAAAGAGAGAATGGGGAAGAATACATATTCAATCTTATAGATACTCCAGGACATGTAGATTTTAACTATGAGGTTTCAAGGAGCTTAGCGGCTTGTGAAGGGGCAGTGCTTGTAGTTGATGCATCACAGGGAATTCAAGCACAAACCCTGGCAAACTGCTACCTAGCCCTAGACAACAACCTTGATATTGCACCAGTTATTAATAAGATAGATCTTCCTAGTGCAAGGCCAAGCGAAGTAATTAAAGAAATTGAGGACGTAATAGGCATTGAGGCCCAGGATGCTCCTTTAATTTCAGCTAAGACTGGACTTAATATAGAAGATGTTTTAGAAACTGTAGTAAAAAAGATTTCTCCTCCTAGTGGTGATGAAGAAGCTCCACTTAAAGCTTTAATTTTTGATTCAAGTTATGATAGCTATAAAGGCGTTGTATGTTATGTTAGAATTAAAGATGGCAAGGTTAAATCAGGCACAAAGATTAAACTAATGAATACTAATAAGATATATGATGTAGTAGAAGTTGGAGTCTTTGTACCTAATTATCTTCCTGTACCTGAGCTAAGTGCTGGGGATGTTGGATATATAACTGCATCAATAAAAAATGTTAGGGATGCACGTGTTGGGGATACAGTAACGGAGGCTGATAGACCAGCTTTAGAGCCGCTTAAGGGATATAAACCAGCGGTGCCCATGGTATTTAGTGGTATTTATCCTATAGATGGTGCTAGATATGGCGAATTAAAAGAGGCACTAGAACGACTTCAGTTAAATGATGCTGCTCTAAGCTTTGAACCAGAGACATCCATTGCTTTGGGTTTTGGATTTAGATGTGGATTCTTAGGTCTTCTTCATATGGAAATAATACAAGAAAGAATAGAAAGAGAATTTAATTTAGATATCATTACAACAGCTCCATCAGTTATATATAAAGTAATGAAAACTAATGGAGAATTAATAGAAATAACAAATCCAACAAATCTTCCAGAGCCTACAGAAATCAGTTATATGGAAGAACCAATAGTTAAAGCGTCTATCATAACACCATCCGAATATTTGGGATCAGTTATGGAGTTATGCCAACAAAAAAGAGGCATATACATTGATATGAAATATATAGAAACTACTAGAGTGGTTGTAAATTATGACCTGCCACTAAATGAAATAGTTTATGACTTTTTTGATGCTTTAAAATCAAGAACAAAAGGGTACGCTTCCTTTGATTATGAATTAAAGGGATATATAACTGCAAATCTTGTAAAGTTAGATATTTTGCTTAAAGGAGAAAAAGTTGATGCTCTGTCTATGATTGTTCCCGAGGAGACAGCTGCCCATAGAGGAAGAGTTATGGCTGAAAAACTAAAAGAACATATACCAAGACAAATGTTTGAAATTCCAATACAAGCATCTATAAACTCTAAGGTAATAGCAAGAGAAACTGTAAAGGCACTTAGAAAAGATGTTTTAGCTAAATGTTATGGCGGAGATATTTCAAGAAAGAAAAAACTATTATCAAAACAAAAAGAAGGTAAAAAGAGAATGAGACAAGTTGGAAGCGTAGAAGTTCCACAAGAAGCATTTATGGCTATACTTAAAGTAGATTAATTGCTACTTGTAGCAAATTAATTGCTACTTGTAGCAAATTAATTGTTAAGTTATGATAAGATATAAGTGAGGATAAGATATGAAGAATGTAGCTTTATATATACATATTCCATTTTGCAAGCAGAAGTGTTTATATTGTGATTTTCCGTCTTTTGCTGGTAAAGAGGATTGTATGATTGATTATGCTGCGGCTTTAGCAAAAGAAATAAATAGTATAAAAGATAAAAAAATAAAAACTATTTTTATAGGTGGGGGGACTCCCACCTATTTATCTTTGGAAAGCTGGAAAATATTAAAGAAAAGTATGGATAGATTAGATGTATGTGAGGATTTAGAGTTTACCGTGGAAGGAAATCCAGGAACTTTTACAAGTGAAAAATTAAGTTTCTTAAAAGAAATGGGAGTAAATAGACTTAGTATTGGACTTCAAGCCTTTCAAGATTCTTTGCTTAAAGAACTTGGGAGAATCCATACTATAAAAGATTTCAAACAAAGCTTTGAATTAGCGAGAAAACTTGGTTTTGATAATATAAACGTAGATTTAATGTTTGGCCTTCCTAGTCAAACACTTAATCAGTGGCTAGAGACATTAGAAAATGTAATAAAACTTAAGCCGGAACATCTATCTTGCTATAGCCTAATTGTTGAAGAGGGAACAGATTTTTATAAAAGATTTGAAAAAGGTACTTTGGATCTCCCAGATGAGGAATTAGAGAGAACAATGTACGCAAAAACAATAGAGTATCTAAAAAGCATGGGATATATACAATATGAAATTTCTAATTTTGCAAAAGATAAAAGGGTATGTAGACACAATTTAGTATATTGGGAAATGGACGAATATATTGGGTGTGGTGCTGCTTCTCATTCATATAGTGGTGGGTTTAGATATAGAAATGAAGAAAATATAGAAAAATATATTGAAAAAATAAATGCTTATGGCACAGCAATAGTTGAAAAAACAAAAAATTCTTTTAATGATGATATGGAAGAATTTATGTTCATGGGTCTTAGAAAAAATGTAGGAATAAGCAAAAGTGAATTTACCCAAAGATTTCATAAAGATATAAATAGTGTTTACGGTAGAGTGATAGATAAATATGTAAACACTGGGTTCATGAAGCAAAGTGACGATAATATCTTTTTAACATATGAAGGCATCGAAGTATCTAATGTAATTATGGCAGAATTTATTTTGTAATTTATATTATATAAATAAGTGGAAGGATACATTAAAAGCTTAGAAAAAAAGTGAACTTTGTTTTTTAAATTAGTTTTGCTAGATAATCAAAGGAAAACAGAGAATTTGGGATATAGATTCAAATAATGACTATAAAATGGCTATATTGAAAAATGAGGGTTATTGACAAATACAATAGTAAATGATACTTTAAACATATACTCGTTAGCACTCAACGATGGTGAGTGCTAATAAAAGAGGTGGTATTATGGAAATGGATGAGAGGAAAATTAAAATTCTTCAGGCTATAATTACAGATTATATAAATAATGGTGAGCCTGTGGGGTCCAGAACCATAGCTAAAAAGTATGATTTAGGTATTAGTTCAGCTACTATAAGAAATGAGATGTCAGACCTCGAAGAGATGGGATATATAGAACAATTACATACCTCATCTGGAAGAAAACCATCAGATAAAGGTTATAGATTATACGTTGATAGACTTATGGAACTTACAAAATTATCAACAGAAGAAGAACATATGATTAAAAATAATCTTATTAATGTTGCGTTATTTGAGGTTGATAAAATTGTTAAGCAAGCAACACAAATGCTTTCTCTACTTACAAATCTTACATCTATAGTTAAGGCACCATCTGTTCAAAAGAGTTGTATAAAATATATACAGCTAATGAGTTTAGATGCAGGAAGTATTTTGTTTGTAATTATTACAGATAGTGGTATCATCAAAAATAATGTTATTAAGGTCAGTAAACCTATTAGTAGTGCTACCATAGAAAAACTTACTAATATTCTTAATTGTAGATTAGGAAAACTTACAATTCATCAAATCAATTTAGAAGTAATTAATAATTTGAAAAGTGATTTGGTTTTTTATGGAGACATTTTTGATGGAATCATTCCAGCTTTGTATGATAGTTTGTCTGGAGTTGAAACTTCAGAAGTTTATATTCAAGGGGCTGCAAATATATTTAATTACCCGGAATATAATAACATTACAAAAGCTCGGGAGTTTTTAGTTCTAGTAGACAATAAAGAAAGTATAAATAGTTTACTTGGTGCTAATGATAATATTTCTAATATTACAATTAAGATTGGTGGAGAAAATTTTATTGAGTGTGCAAGGGAATGCAGTATTATAACTGCAGTTTATAGCGCATCAGGAATACCACTGGGATCTATTGGTGTTATAGGCCCAACAAGAATTCCTTATGGGAAGGTTATATCTGTATTAACTGAAGTAGTTAAAGAATTAAATGATAGTATAGCTCAAATTTATAATGATCATTGATGAAATTTAAGATTAAAAGATTTATTTTGAGCCAGAAATGGAGGAATGACTGAGTGTCTACAAATAAAGAGAAAATCCAGGAAAAAGAAAAAAATACATCAATTCCAAGTGAGGACTTAAGTTCAGTACATGAAGCCTCTGAAAATCAAAACGGTTTAGAAGAGACTGAAGGCAAAGTAGAAGAAACTTTGGTAGAAGCCGAAATAGTAGAGAATGAAGAGTTAAATGAAGAAGATTTAAATGAGAAAGAGTTAGAAGGCGATGAGCCAATAGAACTTTTTGAAAGTGATAAAGAAAAAGATATGAAAAAAAATAGAAAAAAATTAGAAGAAGAAAATAAAAAATTACAAGATGAGGTAGATGCCTTTAAAGATAAATATTTAAGGACAGCTGCTGAATATGAAAATTTCAGAAAAAGGACAGTGAAGGAGAAACAAGGCATATACACAGATGCTTGCGCAGATGTTTTAAAAGAAGTGTTACCAGTGCTGGACAATTTAGAAAGAGCCCTTTCAGTTGAAGGAGGCGGAGAAGAGCTAAAAACCGGTGTCAAGATGACAGTAAAACTATTTAATGATGCTTTTAGTAAATTAGGAGTTGAAGAATTGTCATCAGAAGGCGAATTTGACCCGAATCTTCACAATGCAGTAATGCATGTTGAAGATGAACAGTATGGAGTTAATGAAATTGTAGAAGTATTCCAAAAAGGGTATAAAAAAGAAGATAAGGTGTTAAGACACAGTATGGTTAAAGTAGCAAACTAAAGATTAAAAATATAAAAAATATTAAAAAAATATAAATATCTTAACAATTATAATTGTTAAGATGTAAAAGGAATATAGGGAGGAAATAATAATGGGAAAAATTATAGGAATAGATTTAGGTACAACAAATTCATGTGTGGCAGTAATGGAGGGTGGAGAACCAGTAGTAATTTCCAACTCAGAAGGAGCAAGAACTACACCATCTGTAGTTTCATTCCAAGCTAATGGAGAAAGATTAGTAGGCCAAGTGGCTAAAAGACAAGCAATTACAAATCCAGATAAAACAATAATGTCTATCAAGAGAGAAATGGGTACTGATCATAAAGTAAATATAGATGGAAAATCACATACACCACAAGAAATTTCAGCGTATATTTTGCAGAAAATAAAAGCTGATGCTGAAGCTTATTTAGGAGAACCAGTTACAGAAGCTGTTATAACTGTACCTGCATATTTCAATGATAGCCAAAGACAAGCAACTAAGGATGCAGGAAAAATAGCTGGACTTGAAGTTAAGAGAATAATAAATGAACCTACAGCTGCAGCATTAGCTTATGGATTAGATAAAATGGATGTTAACCAAAAGATATTAGTATATGATTTAGGTGGCGGTACATTTGATGTATCTATATTAGAACTTGGTGATGGATTATTCGAAGTTAAATCTACTAATGGTAACACTAAACTTGGTGGAGATGACTTTGACCAAAAGGTTATGAATCACATAGCTGATACTTTTAAAGCAGATAATGGAATAGATTTAAGAAATGACAAAATGGCACTACAAAGATTAAAAGAAGCTGCTGAAAAAGCTAAAATTGAATTATCATCATCAATGCAAACAAATATTAATTTACCATTCATTACAGCTGATGCAACAGGTCCTAAGCATATAGATATGAATTTAACAAGAGCAAAATTTAATGAGTTAACTCATGATTTAGTTCAATCTACAATAGAACCAATGAAAAAAGCACTTGCAGATGCAGGTTTATCTCTTAGTGAAATAGATAAAATTGTCCTTGTAGGTGGTTCAACAAGAACACCAGCAGTTCAAGATGCAGTTAAGAACTTTACTGGAAAAGAACCTTCAAAGGGAGTAAATCCAGATGAATGTGTTGCACTTGGTGCAGCAATTCAAGCAGGAGTATTAAGTGGAGAAGTTAAAGATGTTTTACTTTTAGATGTAACTCCATTAACACTAGGAATTGAAACTTTAGGCGGAATAGCTACTCCTCTAATTGAAAGAAATACTACAATCCCAGCTAAAAAGAGTCAAGTATTCTCTACAGCTGCAGATGGTCAAACATCAGTTGAAATTAATATTGTTCAAGGTGAGCGTCAAATGGCTGCAGGTAACAAGAGTTTAGGAAGAGTTACTCTCTCCGGAATTGCTGCAGCACCAAGAGGCATTCCACAAATAGAGGTTACTTTTGATATAGATGCTAACGGCATTGTTAATGTATCAGCTAAAGATAAAGGAACAGGAAAAGAAGCTAAGATAACAATTACAGCATCAACTAATTTAAGTGATGATGAAATTGATAAG
>Ga0209123_1002240_pt1 | contig 16844 bp, 15 predicted proteins | sample BarGraIncu00431A_FD_184500 | JGI IMG/M metagenome (GOLD analysis project Ga0209123, IMG submission 184500) | Arctic peat soil microbial communities from Barrow, Alaska, USA - Barrow Graham LP Incubations 004-31A (SPAdes) (version 2) | ecosystem: Environmental > Terrestrial > Soil > Wetlands >...
TCGTGACCGGCCGGCAGCCCCAAGAACTCCACCATGTATGCGTCTTTGAAGACATCCAAGGCACCCGGATGAGTTTCCAACACTGCGGTCGATGCCTTGAGTGGGTGGAGGACGGCCCGCTCAAACAATGATGAGTCGAACTGTCGCTCGAGTTCCCGCTTGCCCCATTTTTCCTGGATGGCCATCTTGAGGTAAAATTCCCGCTCTTCAGGCCGCTTACTCTGCCCCAGAATGATGAGATTGTTCGTCCAGGTCAAAAGTCGCACCAGTGGCGCGACTTTTTCATCTTCGCGATATGTTTCGTAAAACTGCCGCATCCGGAACAGGTTGGATCGTGTAAAACCACGGAGCCCGGGTTGTGTATGTGAGAGGTGGCTGGCGAGCTGGTCGACCACGCCGGCGCCCCACTCGGCACTCTCGAGCTTCTGGCTAATGTAGGCACCCACTTGCCAGTAGAGATCTATCAACGCCGTATTTACGGCATGAAAGGCCTTAGCCCGGGCTGACTGGATAAGGCTGACAACCTCATCAAAAACAAGGTCTGGAGGGTTTTCGTTTACTGTTTTTCCCATATAACCAACCTCTCGATTAAGCCTCATTGCGTTCACTGTGCCAGTATCGGTAAGAGCCGCTTTCTTAGGCAATGTGCTACAAGCCAGTCCCTACGGTATTTGTGCCACGGTTATCCCTGGCTTCCAAGGTCGTTTTCCACAAAGGCTGTGGAATGAGTAGCGGCGGTTATACCCATGCTTTCCTAAAAAAAGGTATAACGCCTGTCAGTACGCTGGCTTGCTGGCTTACCGGTTAGATGGCCGCCTTAATCCCCGTCTCATCGCCGAAAAGTGCAGCTTGCCCTTCGATTGGCTTGGATGGCTTCTTGTCGGGGGATACCGGGGTATGGCCCGCCGCCTTTAAAGCCTTCTTGAGGCGTTTTAGAGCGTCGAAAATTGTCTGGACGTTTTCCGCATCGACGCCGATTTCCTCTATGGCGGCCGCGATCTCCAGGATATCCTTCGCCGCACCTCTAACCTTATATTTGGTCCGGATGGCATCCGAGGCATTCTTCCGCTTAGTTAACCAGGTCTGCACCTGGGCGGCTTCGTCATCATTGATCAGTTCGCGAACCTTCTCCGGGATCTCGGTGACGCCGTAGCGGTCAAAAGATGCGATGACCTTGTCTTTACATCTTTTGACTACCGAGTCATAAACCGGGCGCAACAGTTCAACTTTATTGCCTCTTTCACGGCAAAACATGGGGCACCTCTTGGACTGCCTTTAAGTACGTATGCCTAGCATACCAAAAAAATTACGTCAAACAAGCATTATATGTGTATGCTTAGCAGTAGTAATTATGGCATGTTTAGCGCTCGTGTTATTTGTATGTTAAACAAACATTTTTATTGGTCGTTTAACATACATTTAAAATTATGTTTAGCACACTTTATTGTTTGTTGTCTATGCGCTCAGGCCTTTATGCTTGGCCAGTAGGTCCTTGATGGCCTCATTCACCAACGCCGAAAGATCCTTGTCTGTCTCCACGGAGAGGAACTTTAGCGACTTTATAAGCATTGGATCAACGTAATATGTTGCTTTTATGGGTTTTTGTTTGTCTGCTGGCTTACCATCATACTGGCTTACTGGCACACTGGTATGACTGCTTGCCGTCATACTGGCTTGTTCACCCGGTATCGCTGCGACCGATTGTTTTGCAAACACCGCTGCAACTCCTGCCCCACGTTGCTTCTTTTTATCCATCACCATGAAGTCCTCCTCTATTGCAAGTAGCTATAAGATTCTCAGGAGTAGACTCCGTGTTCAGTGCGTCCTCTTAGCACGCTATCAATGGGTCCTACCTCCATAGCAATGATTTCCTGACAAAGAGCGGCATAATCTTCTGCCCCACGACTCGATTTGTCGTACGCAAAAATATCCAAACCAGCCGCTGGCGCTTCCGCCAGTGCGACGTTGTCCCGGATCATTGTCTTAAAAACCTGCTCACCGAAGTGTTCGCGCAACTGCCCGACCACCTCTTTGTTCAGATTTTTCCTGCTGTCGTAGCAGGTCCCTATCACGCCAGTGATAGCCAGCTTCTGATTCCCCCACTTTTGGACCTCTGCGACTGTGTCCAGGAGCTTGGCCACCCCTTTAAGGGCATAGAATTCGGCTTGGAGTGGGATGAAAATTTCGTGGGCCGCGTACATCGCATTAAGCGTCAGCTGCCCTAGGGACGGCGGAGCATCAATGAGGGCATAATCGTAACCGCGAACCTTGGCAAGAGCCGCTTTCAGCCTGGATTCTCGCCCCTGCAGGCTGATCAACTCAGCCTCGGCACCGGCCAGATCAATACAAGAGGGCAAGAGGTCAAGATTGTCCTTCACATGTACGATGACATCCTTGGCGCTGTGGCCGTTGATCAAAATGTCATAGACCGAAACCTGCACTTCTCCAGGATCCACCCCAAGCCCTTCGGTAAGGTTCGCTTGAGGGTCTAGGTCGACAAGGAGGACTTTGCGGCCTAGGAGCGCCAGACCTGCGCCGATGTTGGCAGTAGAAGTCGTCTTCCCGACGCCGCCTTTTTGGTTCACCAGGGCAATAACTCTCATTTGATATCCTCTGTCGTGCCTCTACTGGCTTGATGGTTTACTGGCATACTGTCATGCTGTTTTATCCCATACGAGGGGCCAGGTCAAACCTAAAGCGGGTAGGACCTCTTTATTGCCGGCATGTCCACCGAGTGGGCTTCAGCCTCCTCGGCGATCAGAATCAAAGCGGCCGCCAAACGCCGCAGCTGTTCAGGAATCATCTCAATTCCTAAACCGTTTAAAGGCGAGTCAGCGATCACCACTAAAGGCTGGCCATAGCGGGTCTTCGTCAATGTCACGTCAATCTGTGCTGCCATTCCCATTTTCTCCCTTTTGGCGCCTTACTGTTATGCTGACAAGCCAGCAAGCAACTATTTTACCTGGCGCAACTTGCCGATACTCCGCTTTTCATCCGCTTGCCTGAGGGCCATAAGGTCGCAGCCGGCATTACGATACGGACACCCGTCACATCCCATACAAAAGGATTCCTTCGATCTGGAAGGCTCTGCGGCGATACGTCCTGCTTGCTCGAGGCGAAGCATCACCTCGTCAATGAAGTCCTTTGTGATTACGTAGGCTCTAAGGCTCTTGCCGAGAATCTTTGCCCTGATCTGGCGGTCCCTTTCAATCCATCCATTGGAATTTAGCCAGCGAGTGATCTTCTTAGTTTGAAAGAGCTCGGGAATATCGTTCGTGCGCTCTTTGCCATAGTTATCCGGAACCAGGCGACGCATCTCCAGAGAAATATGCTCTACGGTAATTTCCCGATAACCCTCAGCTATCAGATTTATCAGTGCTTCTTCCAGGATCTCTTGAGGGTCATCTACTTCTACGGGGGTCACCGACTGCCGAGCTAAAGCCGCTTCCAACCGTCCCTTAATGCTTGGATCACCAGAAAGGTCCGCTATAACTCTTAGGGGAGCTGCGATCTCTTCCCCTCGCTCAAGGCCTTGGGGATACTTGTCACGATAAAGGGCATCAACCTTTTTAACATTCTGGAAAGCCCACACATGGAGTTCATCGCGAATCCATCGCGGCCGTTCTTTAACCGGACCACGAGTCGAATGCCAAACTTGGATTTCCTTCGGGGTCATCTTCCTGGTCTGGATAAAAAACATCCTGCTGCCCAGGATAGAATCTACCCCAAGAGTGTTATTGATCATTTTGATGCCGTAAAAATTCAGCTTTTGCACCTGCATCGTCTTGACGTCCGTCCAAATCTTAAATGCTGAGTCTTTTTTATATGAGAGTTTAAGTCCCTGGATCAGCTCGCTGAACATAGCGTCCTTGTTGCCTATTGCCTCGAGATCGTCAAGAACCACAAAACCTCTCGTCTGGTCGATGAGTCGAGCAATCGTCGCCGCGGACCCCTGACCAATCGGATGCGGCGCATTGGCACAAACGTCACACATGGCACGACCTAGCTCGGTCTTACCTGAGGCCTTGGGGCCATTGACCAAAAAAAGCGGAAGAGCATCGAAGACCGGCTGGATATAGGATACTACCGCGGCCAAGGCCAGGAGCATGTACTGATCCTGCTCCGGCAACCAGACTCTACTGCGCAGGTACCCTTCTATCTCCCATATCATCGCCGCAACCGGCCTAGTGTTAATAGTCTTGCCACTGGCCCAAGTGTCGCAAAAACGCCGGACCGACGGCCAAGACCAGGACGAGTATTTACTGGGCTGCGGCATCTTATCGATAAGGGTTCCGTCTTCCAACCTCCAAACCCTGTCTTGCAGTTGGGTCCCTTTGACCGCCGGCGACATATAGGCGCTCAGCAGTCTCCCATCGCTCCTGACAACCATCGATTTCTGGCTTTCTGCCATGACCTCTTTGTCTGTCCCATCGTCCGCCTTTACCTGGATGAACTCCTTGGTGAGAGCTGTCACCGTGTAGTAAAGATGGCCTTTGTGAAAACTGCCATTGATATCGATCGGAGCATACTCATACAGCCCAGGTAAGTGGTTGTCTTCTGGTTTATCGTTGATGGTGTGCGCTGCTAACGGTGAATGCTCAAGGAAACTCTTAAATTCATCTGCAGTCCCGCCCGCCTTGAAGAAGTCGGTCCAATCCTTGCCAATGTGTGTTGGAACCTTAACTCTGAAGGCGTCACGGCCTACACATTCCATCAACAAGGCGGCCAGGACCATGCCGGTCGTATCGTTATCCTGGCCAAAATAGACTTTGTCCCAGGTCGCCCAGAACTCGGGATCCTTCCACTCAACGGGGATTCCTTTTCCATGAGTAGAGGAAACAAAAAGGATATGCCGAGCCCAGGGCTCCTGATGGACCTCCTGCCACAGGCGCCACAGGTCTTTTACCCCTTCACAGACAAAAATGGCAGTTTTACCTACTTGTGAATCAGAATAATAAGTAGCGACCTCTCCAGCCATCCACCCGTTATCGTCTATCGGGTTTTGGGTCAGCTCGGGAATATTGTAATACCCATACCGTTTTACCGGCTGGCCGTTTTTATAAAAGAGCGGATAGGCTAAGGCCAGGTCGATTACGAGACCTTTTTTATTGGTGTACGGCTTCGACAACCCCAACTTAAAGCGATTCGCCGTCTCTTGCGTTAAACCACGGCCCATAAGCCAGCGCATCGCCTCCTCGTTTTCGCGGAGTCTCTTCCTGAGGACAGCGTTAGCCTCTTCGTTCATAAGACCCGGGCCACCAGGATCCTTTTGAGTCCGCAATGGCTGTGGCGGAACCAGCTTTAACCGCGGCAACTCGGCAATCATGGCCGTAGGATCTATATTCAGCGCCCGCAAAAAATCTTCATACTTAGCTGAGGTATGCCAGCACTTCATACTGTGGACCAGCTTCCCGTCAGAGTTTATGCTCTCCGCAACGGCACACTGATACCCACCTTTATTACAAACAGGACATTCCTTTAGCTGATACCAGATACCGTCCTTACCATTTTTGGTAGTAAAGGCGATGCCATGCCTTTCAAGGATGGGGGCTACTGGCATCCTCATAACGCTAGGCATTTGCGACCTTCCTTACCTGTGCCTGCCGTGATTTGAGATAGTTGTCCCAATGCTTAAACCCGTCGTAAACCGTATTGTGCGCATAATTCGCAATTACAGTCTCAATCTTGTCGTGGAGTATCGAAGCTACCATCTGGTAACCTTCAGGGTGGTTCTTGAGGTAATCGGTGGCAATGATATGCCGGAACGCATGCGGTCCAAACCCGGTGGTCTCAACCAAGCAAAAACGCATGACCAGAGAACGGATTAAATTGTGATAACTTCCGGTACCAAGCATTCCCTTTGATTTTTTACTGTTATGTGCAGAAAGAAAGAGATAATTATATGTGCTAGCCCCAGGGAATTCCGGCCTGTATCTTTTAAGATATGTTTCAATATCAGGCCAAATACTTTCATTTACCATTATTTCATAATCTTTATCTTTGGCTGCACCCCGTTCATTCTTGAATTCCTCTTGCGGAATCTTGATCCACCAGCTGCCATCGGTATGTTTCTTCAAATGGCCAGTGTTGTCTTTTTTATAAGTCAGCCACCTATAGTTTTTCTGCCTCAGCGGGTTTGATGTTAGCAATTTAATTGCTAGTAAATCACGGGCGTCTATTTTTTCTTGCCAAGTCACATCATTTGCAGTGCTATATTTACTTGCAAAGTAAGTAGTGGCATCATTACCAATTTGCAATAAAATATCGAGCGGATGGTCATGTTTTAATAATTCGGTTATATTTTCTTCGACATCGCGAGTCTTACCTTTTCCATCAAGATCACCGTACATAACGCAATATCGAGCATTTGCAATTCTACATTTTTCCCGCCACTCTGAAGGATCTGTGATGGGCTTAGGCAAGCGTTCGCCAAAAGACACTGTCTGTCCTATAAATCCGGTATTGGGATTGGTAAGATCCCTTCCGAAACTTGCTAAGTATTTAAACATACCATTGAGCTTACCTTTCGTCCTCGTAAGCTTAAATCCCATTAAATAGCTCTCTACCAAATGTGGCTCAGTAAACAGAGCAAACGACAAATCCTCTGGCTTGAAACCAAGTCCTCGCATCTCTGCCACTTCGGCATTTTTAGGCAGGCACAGATAGCCAAAGAACCGATCTAACATCGATTTGTTAACGACAGACGTGGGGCAATCACCTAATCCATCTATCTTCCACTTCGCAGCCTTGTTTCTCTGCATGCCATTGGGCGTAATCATCGAAGTCTTAAAATAAATAAGAGCTTCCCATTCACGTTGTAATTCTTCTGTGTACTGTTTTATAGAATAATTACCGAATGACATCTTTCGGCTTATTTCCTTGGCATACGACGACAGGTTTGTAGTCTCGGTTCTGCGCAATTTTCTGTTATCATTGTTTGGTATTTTATTGACAAGTAAACTCGGAGGTACTCCAAAAAAAAACTCCAAAGCTTTTATTTGGTCAATGTATTTTGCCATCGGGCGAGACCCTTTCAACCAGTTGTCTACAAGCCCCCCCCGTATGCCTAATCTTTTTGCAATGTCCCCTGTTTTTAGACCGCTCTGCGCGATCAAAAAAAGAAGTGACTCCGCAAAATTCAAATTAGCATCAACCCCAACGCAGCTCAGTCGCTTGTAAACATCTTGCCATTTTTTGAGATACGTCCGATTTACCCTATTGGTGGTTTTCTGATTCCCTGAAACCGCTAACCACGCATCAGCAGACGCCTCAAAATTAGTATGAAGTTCTGGACCAACATAGCTATCCAGTTCCTTGTTTAGATAAGCCAAGAACGTATTGAGTGCGGTTTTTTGATTTTTTACTTCTTGTGGTGGAAGATCATACGTCTCGAAGTGGGCCACGAGATCGTTGTAGGTGAGCCACTTAAGCGTGGTTACCTCAGGCAGGGTGTTTTCTGGCGGAAGATCGGATTTTTCCATTTTGCGCTCCTTCGTCATGCAAAAGTTGCTTGACATGAGAACTCGAATAGCGCAAAATTTGTCCGAATCCCCATTCAGACAAAATATGACAGCCCCTAGCTCTGCAAAGCTTGGGGCTGTCGCGCTTTATAAGTCCCGGCTTTACGCCTGGTTTAAAACAAGCTCAGCTGGTCACGTATCGCGGTTTCTATCACCTCTCCCATTAGCTCCAGTTTCTCGATTGCCTGTTTTGTCAGGCGGATATTTCTACGAGTTCCTGCGAGTATGTCTCTTACCAAGTATCCCTTCTTTTCCAGCGGATCTAAATACCCAGCGGCATTTGTTCCTTTTACCCCCAGAGCATCCATAACCTCTCTCTGTGTTGGGTAATACCTGTGCTCCATAAAATAGGTGTAGAGAAACCTCAAGCAATTAGCCTGCTTCTCGGTTAACATAGGCAGCGGCTGCATGGCAATCCCTGGTGGATTGGCAGGAGCAGCGGGCACCTGGTCGGTCATCATCATTCGTCTCATTATCATGGGCGACATTGTACCATGGCTCGCTCCTCGCTGTAAATATACGCAAACTATTGCGCGAAACCTACAGGGAAGCAATAATACATCTGTTGTCTGAAATCAAGCTTTTTTTTGCCGGCTTCTGCATCATCAATGGTACCGAAGGAGCCCATTGGTACCTAGTCCGTACAACTATACAAAATAACTACGCTTATCCAGAGAGGACCAAACGTACCGAACACCGAGCCATACCTTACCGTTTAAATTTGTTGGTACATCAAGATTGGTATCAAAAAAGGTTGTTGGTACCCGGTATTGGTACCAGCGATAATAGATATATTTATTGTACAAAAATATATATTTAGCTCGTTCGATGTGGTATTACTCACGGTAAGGCCTACCGATACGGTTTTCACTATCGGTTTATTGTAAATAGCTGTTTTTGTGAATGTTTTAAAGGCATAGTACCGACACTATAGGATTTCAGACGAAATTTTCTTTTGTACAAAGGAAGTGGAATTTTTACAGCATTTTGCGCTGAATACTAACGCTTTTTGGCGAGGGATACTAACTGTAGGCGCTAAGTGCACGATAACATTATATTTACAGCGTTAAAAGTTACGACTGTTTATGACCTTTATGTCTAGTAATGTCTAGGAAAGATTCCCTAAAAAAACTAGCATTATCCGGTACTTAAGTTTTTGTTGTTAGTATTTTTTGTGTCGAAAAAATACTAACGCTTTAAAAATTCGGTTTTGCTGGTTGTTGACGGTCTATCAAGTATCCACTTGGGCCAACATCATCGTGCTTAGCCTTTCTCCGCCGGCACCCATCTATAAAGCGTCGGCACCGACACCCCCAGATCCCGGGCGACATCTTTCGGCATCGTTCCGCTGGCCAACAGCTGCTTGGCCGAAGTTATCTTGCTGTCGGTCATAAGACGTTTGCGGCCGCCAGTCCTACCTTGCTGTTTCGCTACTGCCAATCCGGCCTTGGTGCGCTCGACGATCAATTCCCTCTCCATCTCTGCCAGGCTGGCCATGACGTTGAAGAAGAACCTTCCCGACGGCGAGTTGGTGTCGATGCTGTCGGTTAAACTGCGGAACTGCACGCCGCGCGCGCGGAGCTCACCGACCAGGTTGACCAAGCCGAGCACAGTACGTCCTAAGCGGTCTAATTTCCACACGACCAGGGAGTCCCCTTCCCGTAGCATTTCTAAAGCCTTCTCGAGGCCTGGGCGGTCTGCCCTGGTCCCGCTCAGCTTATCCTCAAAGATCTTCTCGCACCCGGCAGCCTTTAATGCTTCTATTTGTAGCGCCGGCGACTGGTCGAGTGTGGACACGCGGCAATACCCGATTAACATACAGAACCTCCCTTTTGGCTGTCACGGTTTCCTCTGAAGGAGGCTGTTGAACGTTGCTGGATGAATCGCAGATATTCCTCGCACGAGATCAGGATCGCTGCCGGTCGACCGTCCTGGACAATGATCTGTGGACCGTCTGTCGTTGCGATGTCCAGGACCTGGGCGAAGTGCTGCTCAACCTCATGAATCTGCCATTGGTGGTCATGTGGATGCGGATCTCCTGCCATACTCCCCTCCTGGTTCTCAAAACTCGTTCCAGTGTAAGGAATCAAGAATTTAATTTCAAGAATGGTTTTTGAGAATCGTATATGTCTGATTTTCCGTCGGCGGTGTGGTCATCGTCCCGCTTTCCCGAAAACGACCGTTTTCGAGAACGAAGAGGCTTGCACTCCGACAGAGAAGGCCCGTCGTTCAAGACATCTCTGCAGCAAGGTGACAACATCCAATAAAAATTCTGCTAAACATGTCAAATAAATGTTTGTTAAACTGTCAATAAATCTTAGCGCTAACCACACAAATTAAATATGTGTCAATCATACTACATTTATGTGTGTTTAACAATCGGAATTTATGTATGTATAGCTGATAATTTGTATGTATGTTAAGCGGCAGCAAAATAGTTTGTCTAACGGGGTTGTGGGGAGACCCGAGTATTCCCGATTTAGGAGCAGGGTCTCCACGTCCTGTAAATGCCACTTCGCGGCATACTGGCGTACTGGCATGCTGGTATATATTATGCTGTTATCGTAGTGGGGGTAAAATTTAAATATTAGGTTGAAAATTTAAATAGGCGTGATATAAATTACAGCAGTGGTGTTTAAATTTTTTACTGGGGGGGGTAACGTAGATGGCCAGGACAAAAGGGGTGAAGAAATACAAAGAGAAATGGGTTGATATCTCAAACCGGGTTTGTCGTCGTTTGGGGGTTCCTAATGGCTCTTCCTTCAAGGTCGTGTATGACAACAGTACGAAGGCGAGAGTCCAACGGGCAGACACCCTCTATGAGCGGATAAGTTTCGGTAGCTTACGCGAAAAATTGGAGGCACTGGTCGCGGAAAACGCCAGGGTGAAGGCTGTCATCGATACGTTCGCCCCCTACATATTCATGGATCTTGGTAAAGAAGGTGCGAAGATCGTAGCCTATGGCCCAGACAACAAGCCTATTCCCCATCACACTACGCTCGCTAATTGGAGAAATCGCGAAGGGCGAGAAACAGATGATGAAAGAGAGGCGCGACTTCTTCTTGAAGAGGAGATCGAAGAGACTGCCAGGGAAGGTTCTTTTCATTTGGACCAATTAGAAGAGATGCGGACGCCGGACGTCGTCATCAAAGGTCTTCTTCGGACTCTGGCAAGGACCTATGGACCCGATATGCTGCGTGAGGCAATAAAAGAAGAAAGGCTGTCGTAATCTGAAAGTGGACCAGGGGGGGGGGCCAGAAGAATTAAAAAGAGAAGAACCGCTAGGGGGTAGAGCAGATCCTTGTAATCATCTCCCGGCAATGACTCCATACTCTTGATGCCGGTGTTGGTGCCCATGCCGAACAAGCATAGCAGGATTCGCCGTTGCAGGGTGGCCCTGTCCATATGATAGCGTTCGGTCCCGCTTTGAACACCGACAGTGAACACGCCAGGAACCGCATTTACCTTTTGAGCTAAGCCATATTGACTAGAATTCGGTCCAAAGAGGTTAAGAGTTACCTCTAACCCAGACGGGTCAAGGTAATTAATTGGATTACCCTGTGCATATAGATACTGATTTATTCCTCCCTTGAGTCCGATCGGGTCCCTCTGCGTGAACCTTCCTATCGTCGGGTCGTAATACCGCGCCCTGTAGTAGACCATCCCTGTCTCATCCGGTTCACTTCCCGTAGATGTCCCGATGCGCTAAAAACCCCAGAAGAGCCTTTTTTCTTATGTTGGGGGCCGCCCCTCTTGGGTTCTGCAAAGAGTTTGACAGACAGCATTACGTCAATTGTTTGGAATGCGCCAGAGTTTCCACACCTGTGTCCCACGATGAATCTACGATTAACAAAGCTTCTTCGTAACCCTCAAGGTTGTCGTTTAGCAAATTTTCTCCATCCCTGACGAGATGAAATTTTACGACTGCATCGAATTCATCAATTGAGACAATAGCCCGCAATAACTCATAACTTGAAAATTGCTTCCATCGAATAAATACACTTTTTACAAACAAGAGAGATTGAGCAACAATGTCATTTGGTGCAAAATCATCGATATGCAGTGAATTAATAAAACATTCATAACCTGTTTTGTCAGGAAAATCTTGACATAAAACATTCGTATCTAATTTATGAAATGATTTCATAACAATACAACCATTGACATTAACGAAACTATCATTGGAAATATTATCTAATGCTACAACCAATGTTTTATCTTTCCAATTAACCTCATTAAGCAAAAAGGACATTTTTTTATTAGTTTTTATCATTTGCCCACCCCGAGATACTTGAGACCTTTGTTTATACCATTCATAAAATCAGAATTATTCAATAGCTTATTTACTGAATTTGGAGCACCTGGAAATGACCCGGTTGAAGGGTCGTATAAATACTTGTTTCCACCATTGTCTTGAAAGTGAATCTGACCGGGCCGCTGTCCTGGGTTGGGGTTTTCAACATCAATTCGCATCCCATCCCCCTTCCATACGGTTTTACTTACGAATTGAGTACCATCTGCTCCTAACATTTCGCCAGTTGTGGCGCCCTTAACTCCCCCTTCACCCAACGTGCTCAACATAAAGAGTGCGTTAACATTGCTATTCAGGCTTTCACCCATCCCTTGGACAGCTGCATCAACAAGAAATTTATCGCCAGTGGCAAGACCATAACCGTATGCAGCAAGTGCTCCGAATGCCTTTCCTACTGCTACTCCAGGGGGATTAGCGTCATTCGCCGTATCAGCATATTTACTATTATCTGTATACTGACTGGTTGGGTTAAGACTTTGATTGCCTGCTGTAACATTGCTGGGAGGAGGACTTGATTCTCCAGGAGAAACTGGTGTTAGTCCGCTTGGGTCAGTGAAGTTGACTGGGTTCGCATTGGCATAAAGGTATTGGTTAATCCCCCCCTGCAACCCAATAGGGTCTCTCTGGGTAAACCGTCCAATGGTAGGGTCATAATATCTGGCCCGGTAATAAACCAACCCGGTCTCATCCGGTTCTCTTCCCGTAGATGTCCCGATGCGGTAAAAACCCCAGAAGAGCCTTTTTTTGCACCCAGGCGGCCAGATTGCCGGGGGCTGACCCTCTCGGACCCTGCATACTCCCCAGAACCGCAGCTTGTTCCTGGTACGAGCTCGGAATGGCCTTTTGGGGCTCCTAATTTATGCTATTAAATATTTCAATAGTTATCTTTTCAACTTCCCCGCGCTGAAACAAGTCATTATCATCATAATTCAGCCCTAAATCGCAGGTTAAGATGGTGATTAACTCTTGTTTAATGTTTTCCAAGCTCTTGCCAACACTTAATATCCTGTTAATGTAGGCCTTATATTCATCCGTAGCCAAGTCTGGTGGAACCTCAAGCGGATTCCACTTTGATACAATCATTTCTACACTGGCATATTTCTTATCATACATAAATAATCTCACCTCTTTTATCTATGGCTTTACCCAATGTCCCTTGATACCATTTATGGTTTGTGGACTAAAAGTTGTAATAACCTTGCCTGCATTTGCGCCGTCTTTAGCGACCACCACAGTATTTTCCCCTAAAGTGTATCTAATTTGAGTTCCATACCTGCCGGAGGCTTCAACTGCATTTCCGTTTTGCAATACGTTCGCTATTCTTTCAGGTGTAAAACTCCTTTCGGCCGCTCGTTCTGCAGCATGTTCAGTATACTGGACCATTCCACTTTCTATCGCTTCCCCCGCACCGCTCACGCCCCCTTTGCCTAACGAAAGAATCATCATCAGCGCATTGACATTGTTACCAGTATTTTCTGCCATTCCTTGGGTGGCTGCATCGACGAGATTCTGATCACCTGTAGCCTTGCCATAAAGCCAAGCCCCAACTGTTCCTAATGCTTTCCCTGCCGTCACTCCCGGCGGTTCAGCATCATTTGCAGTATTTGAATATTTACCGGCATCTGCATATTGATTGGTTGGGTTAAGACTTTGATTGCCTGCTGTAACATTGCTGGGAGGAGGGCTTGATTCCCCAGGAGAAACTGGAGTGAGCCCGCTTGGGTCAGTGAAGTTGACTGGGTTCCCGCCGACATAGGCGTACTGGTTGATTCCCCCCTGCAAACCAATCGGGTCCCTCTGCGTAAACCTCCCTATCGTCGGGTCGTAGTACCTGGCCCTGTAATACACCAACCCAGTCTCATCCGGTTCCCTTCCCGTATAGCCGTATTGCGGGATTGTGCCGGTACTCGCAAGCATCTGCCCCCAAGCATCAAACCGTTGGGTGCCGGTGGCGGTCCCCGTCTGATCTGAAACCGCCACGACGCTTCCCAGCCCGTCCTGATGAAAATATTGAGCACCCGTTGCTGTTGCCCGAATAATAGGGTCGTCGGTATTCGGCCCGTGGGTATACTGGGCAGTTGGACTTGTCCAGTCTCCATACTCAGCCACGACATCTGGGCCGTTGTAAAGATAGTTGGTTGTGGTAGACCCTATGGTCTTGGTAATCCTTCTGCCTTGCTCGTCGTAGGCGTAACTTTGTGTATTGATGCCCGTGACCTGAGTTAGGCGATTTAAGCCATCGTAATTGAGACTGGTGGTGGTCGTCCCTACCGCCTTCTGGTACATGTTGCCGTTGTCATCGTACAGCATGCTTGCCAGAAGTGGCCCGCTGGTGTTGCCTTGGTGAAGTTCCTTTAACTGGTTGGCGGCATCGTAGATATAGGCGGTGATGACGGGTGCTGTTGCATTGATCTGCTTTGCGAGACGATTGCCTAACGGGTCGTAGGTATAGTTTTCCTGCTGTGCAGCATTCCTGTTACTTACCTGGGTCAGCCTGTTCAAGTTGTCGTAGAGGTAACCGTAGACGATTGGCGTGCCTCCGATATTCTCAGTATGAGTCAGACGGTTCCCAACCCCGTCATAGCTGTAGTCGTGCTGGCTGATGATGGAGCTTGCGGTCGAGCGGTTTACCACATGGGAAAGGGTATTGTCAGGGTTGTAGCTGTAAAGGGTGCCTACCCCGTTGGGGAACCACTTCTCCGTGAGTCTCCCGCCGTCGTCGTAACGGAAAGTCACGTAGTCCATGTTCGGTGCCCAGATGCCGGCAAGCCGACCAACCGGGTCGTAATCGTAATCGGTCCGGTTCCCGTCAGAGTCCATCATCCAGTTGAGGAGTCCACCGGGGCTGTAGCTATTGGAAAGAGTCTTGCCTCCCCGACTATCGGTGAAGGTGTCGAGCCTATGGGCCGCGTCGTAGGTGTAGCTGTAAGACATGGCAGGGATGGTGTTGTCGGCTTCAGTTACTTGGCCCAAAGGGTTGCGGGTGTAGGTGACGGAACCGTCCGGGTTCGAACGGGTGTGCATCTGATGACCGTAGTCCCAGGTATAACTGGTGATCTGACCTTTCGCATCGGTCACGGTCTTAACATTGTTGTTCGCATCATAGACAAAAGTCCAAGACTTGCCCAAAGCGTCTGTCTCTGTGATCTTGCGACCGAAATCGTCAAAGGCATAGCTCACCTGGAGCGAGACCACATCACTTGACTGGTTGGTCCTGGAACTGTCCGTGCTGCCAGCGAGCATCTGGTAAAGATTTCCAAGTTTGTCGTAAACATATTTCGTAACCGGGCATATCACTTTATTGGTGGGATCAGTGTACTGAGGTCCGACGATTCGGGTCGGTCGGTTCAATTCGTCATAGGATGTGGTGGTGATGCGGGTCGCCGAGCCATCTGCCGGGATGTCGGATACAGTGGTGACGTTGCCGTTTGAGTCATAATCGAACTGGGTAGTCCGTCCCTGAGCGTACGACTGAATCTTGGGCTGGGTGATCGACTTCAGCCTCCCGTCCCTGACCGAATCGTAGTAGTTGTAGCTCACCGTGTTGCCGTTTGGGTCGGTGACGGTGCGCGGCTTGCCGTCAAGATCGAGCGTTTTGGTGACGGCATGGTTTTCCTGGTCATAGGCTTTTACGACATGGTTGTTGTTGTCATATACATAGGAAATTGAGTAGTTATCCGGGCTGCTGACCATTATCACGTTCCCCGACGCGTCGTATTGGTACGAGGATACGAACCCACCGGCATCGGTGGCTGTCTGTTTTCGGTCTGAGAGATCATAGCTTGCACTGGAACTATCAATGAGGGTTGGATAGCCATTCTGGGTAAGTTCAAGCTTCTGCCCCACAGGATTGCCATTATCGTCGAACGTGTAATCGCGCAAGTTGCCCGTGCTATCTGTCCCTCTGGTCACTCTATCCACATCGTCATAGGCAAGTTGGGTCGGATACCAGTCGGAGGTCAAGCCGGTGGTAACCCTACCGAGGGAGTCATAGGCAAGCGCCGCGCTATCATATTCAGTGACGTCAATGATTCCATCGCCGTTCTTGTCTCCCCAGCGGGTTATGGTGGTGGCGTTGAGGCCGACCACATTGTTGACCTTGTCGGTGAAGTCATATGAGACCGTAGGACCGGAAAGTATCGTTGGATCAGTAACTGAACCGGACAGCGTCTCGGGGTGAGCGATCTGGCCTGCGAAGTCACGCACCTTCCTGGCGGCAAGTATATTGCCGTAATCATCATAGGTGTTAACGTTCCACTCGACGATATCTGTCGCTGAAACCGTATAGGTAACGGGATTAATACCGCCGCCAAGGCCACTTTTTAATTTCATAACCTGGAGGAGGTTTCCCTTGTTCTTGTCGTCGTACTTGTAAAGCGTATAGTTGTCATTGGCGTCCTTAACCGCCCCCGGTTGGTTAAAACTGTTGAAATAGCCATAGGTGACAGTCTTTAGTGACGGATTGGTTATCTGTGTCACGTTGCCGTTTCCGTCATAGGCATACTGGGTGAGGTAGCCTTCAGGGTCCTTCTTGGTGAGGCGATTGTTGACCTTTTTCGAGTCGGAGTAGTCGTAGGTGTAACTGCGTTTTGCACCGTTCTCTTCAATGATGGTGATTGGGTTGCCGTACTGGTCAAAGAAAAAGCTGCGGGGTTTTCCTCGTTCGTTCACCTGCACCGTCTCACGGCGGAAGTCGTTGTAGGTGAAGGTGTTGGTCTCTCCCAGGGTATCGTAGTGCTGGAAGACCTTGCCGTTGTTGTAATATGCGAAGGTCATCCCGTTGCCGCGAGGCAGAGTGTAATTTTTCAGGGCGTGGCTCAGGTTAACGCCGTCGGCGGAGGTATAGTAGGTGTAGCTTATCGGGTTTTGTTTACCGGCAACGGCAAGAGGATTCTTGTAGGTGGTGAGATTGCCGCTGCCATCGTAGAAATACTGGTGCGTGCGGCCTGTCCAGTCGCTCACCGAGCTGATGCGGTCGCCGGTGTAGGTGATGGTAAGCTCACGCTCTAACC
>Ga0209123_1002241_pt1 | contig 16842 bp, 12 predicted proteins | sample BarGraIncu00431A_FD_184500 | JGI IMG/M metagenome (GOLD analysis project Ga0209123, IMG submission 184500) | Arctic peat soil microbial communities from Barrow, Alaska, USA - Barrow Graham LP Incubations 004-31A (SPAdes) (version 2) | ecosystem: Environmental > Terrestrial > Soil > Wetlands >...
TTTTTGCCAATAATTTTGTGAATTATTTATACAGCATCGCTGAAGATCTTGTCAAAGAAAAAGGAATGGATTTTCAATACCTTTTACCACTTATTGAAGAAACAGCCCGAAAAATGCAGACGCTGACACCTATACCGGCTCAGACCGGTCCTGCTGTGCGTTTTGATCATGCCGTGATGGATAACCATCTGGAAATGCTCAACGGACATCCTGATTGGCAACGTTTGTATGAAACCCTTAGTCGGGGTATTCACGAACGTACAACAAAGTGATGCAATTTTAAACTAGTATATATGAGTACAATTTCCCACGATTTATCTACGATCAAAGCAGTTATTTTTGATGTTGACGGTGTTCTGTCATCCAACGTTATTCCCTTGCATATTTCCGGTGAACCCATGCGTACAGCCAATCTAAAGGACGGTTATGCCATTGTACAGGCAGTTAAAAAAGGTCTGATCGTTGCAATCATAAGTGGTGGCCGTGCAGAAGCCCTCAGAAAAAGATTTGAGGGGCTTGGTGTTAAACATATATATTTGGGAGCAAGCGACAAAAAAACGGAATTTGAGGATTTTATTACCAAAACCGGTTTAAAACCCGAAGAAATAGCTTATATGGGTGATGATATTCCCGATTATGAAGTGATGCTTAAGGTCGGTTTACCTGCTTGTCCGGCAGACGCAGCTGCAGAAGTTAAATCTATTGCAAAATACATCTCTCACAAAAATGGGGGAGAAGGTTGTGGCCGGGACCTGATTGAGCAGATCTTGAAAGCTCAGGGACTTTGGATGATGGACTCCGATGCTTTTGCCTGGTAAATTTAACAAACTATTAAATGCTTGAAAATATTTCCGGATACAACCTGATACTGGCTTCCAATTCACCCAGACGCAACGAGTTGATGAATGGTCTGGGGTTGAAATATAGCGTGAAATTACTGAAGGATGTGGATGAATCCTATCCCGAAAAGTTAAAAGGGTCGGAAGTGGCTCTTTATGTCGCATCCAAAAAAGCGGAGGCCTTTCGTAAGCACCTGAAAAAAAATGATCTGGTCATTACTGCTGATACCATCGTTTGCATGGATGACCAAGTTTTTGGAAAACCCTCTGATCGGGAAGAAGCCATAGGAATGCTTCAAGCTTTATCAGGCAGAAGCCATTGGGTCTATACCGGTGTGTGTCTGACTGGAAGTAAAAGCCAACGCTCATTTACTGCAGCAACGGAGGTGTTTTTTGCAACGTTAACCGAGGAAGAGATTCTATGGTATGTGGAACATTATAAACCGTTTGATAAAGCAGGTGCTTATGGTGTTCAGGAGTGGATAGGTTTTGTCGGTGTCGAACGTATTTCGGGTTCTTATTTTAATGTTATGGGGCTTCCCGTTCATAAATTGTATACAGAATTAAAGGAATTTGAACCTTTTAGTATATGAATTTGGTTTTTTTAAGGGGAATTGGAAACTGTAAAGTTCTTCAAGTTTCCTGATAAATAACAGTAAATGAGTATTGTATATAGCATAAAATACAGTGTTAATTTATTTTAACATAAGAATGATGTTCATTTGAATATGCAGTAGTACTTTTGTGGTAGAATATATTCGATAAATGGATCAGACTCTTAGGACAACGATTAAAAAAACTGCCGCCAAACTTTTCCTGAAGCATGGCCTTCGTAGTGTAAGCATCGATGATATCTGCAACGAACTGCGGATTTCCAAAAAAACTTTTTATGCCCATTTCAGTCAGAAAGAAGAACTGATTGAAGCTGTTTTGATGGCGCACAACGAAAAACAACTCAAAAAACAGGAAGTCAAGTTTAAACCCTGTCAATTTGAGGGCAATGCCATTGATCAGTTAATGGAGGCTTCTGCTTTCCATTCTTCCCCCAAAAACGACCGATTCGTGAATTTCTTTTACGATCTGAACAAGTATTATCCGGAGATTCACAAAAAAATCACACAACACAATCAAGAACATGTTCGCGAGAAAGTACGCGAAAACATTCTGACAGGCATCGAAGAAAAACTTTTCCGGTCAGATTTCGACATTGAGCTGATGATTCGCTTTCTGACTGTGCAGTTTGTGACTATGATGAACCTGACTTCTATAGATTTTGGTAAAAGTTCCATACATCGGGGTATGGAGTTAGTGATGGATGTTTATATCCGCGTTTTATGCAACAGGCCAGGGCTCGATTATTACGAAAGTCTATTATCCAAAAAGAGTCTGGAGAAAAAGGACGATGAGCCCTTGAAGGACGAGGAATTGGAGCTGATGATTGATCTGATGATGGACGATCCGGATGGCTTTAAGAAAGTGGCTAATGAACAAATGAAATAGGCAGGTATTCAATAACAAAATTCAAATTAGGAAATTTGACAATGAAAAAAGTATTTTTTTGGTTACTAATTGCTTCCGGTATGTTTGCTACAGTGCAAGCACAAACCAATCCCCAAAAGGAACAGAAGCAAAGTTTGTCCTTATCCCTGGATCAGGCACAACAGTATGCACTTGAAAACAACAGAACAATCAAGAAGGCTGATATTGCCATTAAGCAAGCGGAACTTTTCAAGTGGGCGGCTATCTCCAATTTTCTACCTCAGGGAAATGCATCGTATTCATATACTGGCTATTTTATTGATAGTATTTACATCAATGCTTTTCATTTGAGTATACCCATGACCCCTTCCAGTAGTATGAATTTTCAAGTGACACAGTCCATATTTAACCTGAATTATGTGGTAGCTATCCAGCTGTCGAAATTAGGATTGCAGATGTCGGAAAATGCCATGGAACAAACAGAGCTATCCATCAAACAAAGTATAAATACCTCTTATTATTCCATACTTCTTTTGGAAAACAATAAACAGATTCTGGATAAGAATCTGGCAAATGTACATATTTTGGCAAAGGCTGTCCAAAGTAAAGTGAAGGTGGGCATTGCTGAACCAACAGAGGCGGATCAGATAGAATTAACAGTGGCCAATTTGGAGAATACCTTGCAGTCGACCGAAAGAAACATAGAAATGGCATACAATTCCATGCGTTTTCTTTTAGGACTTGATGTAAACGATGAATTGATATTGACAGGAAGTCTTTCAGACCTAACAGGCAATAAAAACACTTTAGAATTGCTGGTTCAACCTTTTGAATTGGATAACAATCTTGATTTAAAAAGCAGCAAACTAAGTCTGGAAATGAATAGAAAACAGTATCAGCTATCAATGGCTTCCCTAATGCCGACATTTTCAGCAGGATTTCTTCATATGGAAAAATTTTCACAGAGCGCCTTTGATATGGCACCCAAAAATTCATTTTCCTTTTCGGCAAGTATGCCTCTTTTCACCGGTGGAAGAAATGCTGCCAATATCAGAAAAGCCAAACTGGCCTATTATTCAGCACAGATTGACCATGATATGGCCATTGATAATCTGCTAATACAGGAAAAACAACTTCGTTACAATCTGAAAAGCATGCAGGAGGGTTTCGATATTCAAAAAAAGAATATTGAAGTATCGCAACGTGTTTTCGATAATGTGACTAAAAAATACGAACAAGGTCTATCCTCTAGTCTAGAGCTGACCATCGCAAATAATAGCTTACTCACTGCACAAAACAACTACATCAATTCGATAATGTCGTTGCTAAATGCTCAGGATGCATTGCAAAAACTATTGGGCACTCTTTAAAATAGATAATCTTTAAAAAACAAAATACAGACAATGAAACGAATCAGTTTTTCAATTGTAATAGCTCTTGCAATTACTGCAACAAGCTTTCAGTCATGTTCTTCAGGTAAAGAGAAAGCCATTTTAAAAGCAACCACTGAAGCAGCAGTCGAGAATGTGCGTGTCACAACGCTTGAACCAAAAACCATTGGTAAGATACTTGAGTTTTCAGCCAACGCAGCTGCCTGGGAAGAAGTGAATCTTGTTCCTGTTACACCGGGTCGTATCGAAAAAATATATGTAGAAATAGGTAGTCGGGTAAAATCCGGACAAACATTGGTGCAAATGGATCAGACCAGTCTGCGACAGGCTAATCTACAGATTGATAATCAAAAGACCGATTTTCAAAGGTATGAGACCTTGCACCAAACAGGAGCCATATCCGAACAAGCTTATGATCAGACAAAAACTCAGCTGGATGTGCAAAAAAATACCCTTAAATATCTGGAAAACAACACCAAAATCAAGGCTCCATTCAGCGGTGTGATTACTGCCAAAAACTATGAAAACGGCGAACTCTATTCGGGTGCAAAGGCAATTGTTGCCATCGCTCAGTTAAACTTTCTGAAAGCATACATCAACGTTCCTGAGAGCTTTTTCCCATTGGTAAAGATAGGAATGAAAGCCTCAGTTAAATCTGATATTTATGTAGGTCAGCATTTTAATGCGACAGTCACCAATATTGCTCCGACGGTAGATGCTTCGGCACATACGTTCCAGGTGGAACTTAAAATACCCAACGGCAAACAACAGCTGGCACCGGGTATGTTTGTACGCGCAACCCTTGAAATGGGTGAAGCCAAAACGATGGTTGTTCCTTATCAGGCTGTTTTGAAATTGCAGGGATCCAATGAACGTTACGTGTTCCTTGAAAATAATGGTGTTGCTGAACGTGTCACGGTAGAACTGGGTGCTCGTTACGATGATCAGGTAGAACTGATTTCAGATAAAATCAAGCAAGGAGCTCATCTGGTGACATCCGGTCAGGCCAAATTGAAAAATGGCAGCAAACTGAACGTCATCAAATAAGGCATAGCCTTTTGACATCTAACCATTAATTACAAGAAATTATGAGTTTATATAAAAGTGCCGTAAACAAGCCGGTCACCACCCTGATGATCTTCGTGGCCATCATGCTTGCCGGTTTGTATTCCCTTTCCAATCTTCCGATTGACCAGTATCCGGAAATTGAGCCCCCTTATGTGACCGTTATGACCTCTTATTCAGGCGCGAATGCCTCTGAAATTGAGACCAACGTGACTAAAAAACTCGAAGATGCCTTTAACAGTGTACAGGGGATCAAAAACATTACCTCAAAATCCAGCGACAACATGTCTATGGTAACGTTGGAGTTTGACTTTGGTAAAAATCTGGACGAGGCTGTTAACGACATTCGTGACTGTGTGGATCAGGTTAATGATTATTTGCCTGAGGGTTGTAACCGACCTGCCATATACAAACTAAGTACCAGTATGATGCCCATTTTGCAATATTCCATTACTGCAAAAGAGAGCTATATGGGCCTGGAAAAAATACTTGATGACCAGATATCCAACCCACTGAAACGTATTGACGGAATTGGTTCTATTTCCATCATTGGTGCTCCTGAACGTTACATTTATGTGGATATTGACCCCAATAAGCTGGATGCTCATGGATTGACACTCGAACAGGTGTCAGCCGCTGTTACCGGCAATAATCTCAATTTACCTGCCGGATCCGTTAAGATGGGATCTGAAAGCTATCAATTGCGTGTTCAGGGTGAATTCGTTGAAAGCGACGAAATCAACAATCTGGTCGTTGGCAATTTTAACGGAACTTCTGTTTTTCTGCGTGATATAGCCGATGTACGCGATACACGAAGAGATATTTCTCTGATTGAGCAAGCGAATGGTCAACAATCCGTTCGTCTGATGATTACCCGTCAATCCGGAGCCAATTCAGTTGCTGTTTGTAACCAGGTAAAAGTACAGATGGAAACATTACAGAAGGCACTTCCGTCTGACGTGAAAGTTGAAGTCATTTATGATTCCTCCAAATTTATCAAAAATTCTGTCAACGAACTTTCACAAACACTCTTGTTTGCATTGTTATTCGTTGTTATTGTCGTATTGTTTTTCCTTGGACGTTGGCGTGCCACCTTTATAATTGCGCTCACTATTCCTATATCCTTGTTGTCGGCGGGTATCTATCTGTTTGCGACCGGAGGAACACTGAACATTATTTCCCTTTCCTCTTTGTCTATAGCAATCGGATTGGTTGTGGATGATGCCATAGTGGTGCTGGAGAATATATCGAAACATATAAGGCGGGGAAGTAGTCCGCGAGAGGCGGCTATCTATGCTACCAATGAGGTTTGGGTTTCAGTTATTGTAACAACTCTGGTAATTGTGGCTGTGTTTATGCCTTTGACTATGATCAGTGGTATGGCAGGTGTGATGTTCAAACAACTTGGTTGGATTATTTCCATCACAGTGAGTGTTTCTATGTTGGCTGCTATCACCATAACCCCTATGTTGTCTGCTAAAATACTTAAAGCACAGAGTGATGACGATAATTCACGCTGGTGGGACCGCCATATTTCACCATCACTGGATAAACTGGATAACTGGTATGCAAAGATGCTGCTTTGGGCATTGCGACACAAATGGAAAGTTGTTCTTACTGCAGTTTTGGTATTAGCAACTTCCATCAGTTTGTTCTTTTTTATCGAAAAAGATTTTATGCCAAATGCCGATCAAAGCATGTTACGGGCCGAAATCGAAGTACAAAGAGGTGCCAGGGTGGAAGAAACAATGAAAACGACCAAGTTGATAGAAGCATATATCAACCAACATTGCCCCGAGGTGACGGTTTTATCCAGTTCGACCGGTGCAAATGATGTAGGTGGTATTGCTGCTTTGTTTACTAATTCCGGTACAAATATGATTAATTTGAATCTACGTTTGGCTGAAGTGAAAGACAGAAAAAGAAGCGACGTCCAGATAGCTGAGGTTATTCGTGCGTATCTGAAAACAATACCTGAAGTCATTAATTACTCCGTTACTGCAGGTGGTATGAGCATGTCATCAGGTGCGAGTACCGTTGATATTGAAATTTACGGTTACGATTTCAATGAAACCAATAAACTGGCTCAGGAATTAAAGAGCCGCTGTGCTGCCTTGCCCGGAGCCAGAGATGTCGCTATCAGTCGTAAGGACGATAAAGCTGAACTGCAGGTTGTACTTGACAAAGAGAAATTGGCGCGTCACGGTCTGAATAATGCCATCGTTTCCACCTATATTAGCAATCGTACCAATGGATCTGCAGCAGGATATTTCAAAGAAGGTGGCGATGAATACGATATCGTGGTACGCTTGAAAGAAGATTCACGAAATTCCATATCCGAACTGGAAGAATTGACCATTCCTACTCCGACAGGTGCCAAAATTAAACTGAAAGAATTGGGAGAAATCAAAGAATTCTGGTCACCTCCAAATATTGAACGTAAACGTCGTGAACGTATGGTTAAAGTGTCCGTAACACCGGTGGGTGTTGCTTTGGGTACGATGGCTGATCAGATTAAAGCCGAGTTGAAAAAGGTCGATGTTCCGAGTGATGTGATCATTAATGTAGGGGGTACCTACGAAGATCAGCAAGAGTCTTTTGCCAGCATTGGTATGCTTCTGTTGGTTGTTTGTATGTTGGTGTATGTGGTTATGGCCTCTCAGTTTGAGTCCTATGCCAAACCTTTTGTCATCATTACCGCCATTCCTTTCGCCTTCAGTGGTGCATTTATCGCCTTATTTATTACAGGTACGACCATGAGTATGATTGCTGCCCTTGGTCTGATCATGCTTGTCGGGATTGTAGTAAAGAATGGTATCGTGCTTGTTGACTTTATCAATTTGACGCGTGATCGTGGTCATGAATTGAATGAAGCCATCGCAATTGGTGGCAGATCTCGTTTACGTCCTGTACTCATGACTTCTTTAACTGCCATCCTGGGTATGCTCCCAATGGCCATAGGTATTGGGGAGGGTTCTGAAATCTGGGCACCTATGGGTGTCACCATTATCGGTGGTATGATTTTTTCTACTGCAGTTACCTTGATACTCGTTCCTGTTCTGTACGCCTTATCTGCACGTCACGGTGAACGAGATAAAACGAATGCAGTCCGCAAGCAGTTTGTATTTATGAAAGACAAAGACAACGAACTAAAAAAATAAACAGATGAAAGCAGTATTTATCATATATAATCAGACAAATTCCGAACGTGTGGATTATTTATTTGATCGTTTATCCATCAGAGGTTATACCTCCTGGGAAAAAGTGGACGGCCGTGGCAGCGTGGATGGAGAACCACGCATGGGTACTCATACATGGCCTGAAATGAATTCGGCAGCCATCACGATGGTTGAAGATGACCAGGTGGATGAACTTTTAAAGTACATCAAAAAAATGGATGAACAGAATAAGGAAGCAGGCGTTCGTGCCTTTGTCTGGAACATTGAACAGGCTGTGTAACCTGAACCAACGTTGAGGTTACCATTAAAGATCAAGGCCCGATAGCATTCATGCTTTCGGGCCTGGATTGTTTTTGCCTAAGGGTCTTGAACGCAATAATGGAGGTTCATTTGGTCAATTTTTCTATTTTATTGATTAGTTTTTTTTCATGCATTGGATTAATATTCATTTTCTTTGCAATGTTTATAACTAGTAATTTTAGATACATGAGGAATTTTTTTAGATTAATTTGTTTTATAGGTATTAGTTTGATTTCTACTGCTGCATTCGGTCAGTCCTGGTCTATGCAAAAAGCGAACCTGATGACGTCTTTCGCTTCGAAAATCGATACAAATAATGTTTTAGGGGAATATCCAAGGCCTCAAATGGTTCGCGAAAATTGGATGAACCTGAATGGGCTTTGGCAGTTTCAGCCTGGCGTTTCTGCCGCTGAAGCAATGCCTGCAGGTAAACTTAGGAGCAGAATATTGGTGCCTTTTCCTGTTGAATCTGCTATTTCGGGAATAATGAAACATTCTGACAGACTTTGGTATCGTCGTACCTTCACGGTGCCTGAAAATTGGGCAAATCAGCGTGTTTTGATTCATTTTGGAGCAGTTGATTATGAAGCTGAAGTCTTCGTAAACAGACACAGTCTTGGTATTCACACAGGTGGATATGACCCATTTACCTATGACATTACACCTTATCTGACCACTTCAGGTCCACAGGAAATTACAGTAAGAGTCTATGACCCTACTGATTTGGGTGGTCAGCCACGCGGAAAACAAACATTAAATCCAGGTGGTATCATGTACACCTGTTCTTCCGGTATTTGGCAATCCGTATGGCTCGAACCAGTTCCACAAACTTCCATTTCCAATATAAAGATTGTTCCTGATATCGATCAGTCAGTACTTAATCTGAAAGTTTCAACAAGTGGCACAGCATCTAACCAAACGGTTTCAATTGCAGTAAAAGAGGGTGAAAATGTGGTAGCAACATTTGAAGGTCTGGCCAACAGTAACCTTGTCATACCTATTTCTAATCCCAAACTCTGGTCACCGGATTCACCTTTTTTATACGATCTTGACATTAAACTCAAAAGCGAAGGTGCAGGTATTGATTCCTTGAAGAGCTATTTTGGTATGCGGAAAATTTCCATGAAAAAAGTTGGAAATTACCGGAAAATGATGCTTAACAATGAATTTCTTTTTCACATGGGTCCTCTTGATCAGGGCTTCTGGCCTGACGGACTCTATACCGCTCCGACAGATCTTGCTTTGAAGTTTGATATTGATATGATCAAGAAATTGGGTTTCAATATGATACGTAAACACATCAAGGTTGAACCTTACAGATGGTATTACTGGGCTGATAAGTTAGGTATCATGGTTTGGCAGGATATGCCTTCACCAAACTCCTACACAGATGTTCACCCGGATATAGATGTGCCGGAATTCCATAAAGAACTCGTAAGCTTGGTGGAGACTCATTGGAACAGTCCAAGTATCGTCATGTGGGTAGTTTTCAACGAAGGTCAGGCACAACACGATACTAAAACATTGGTACCTGAAGTGATGGCTTTGGATACAACCAGACTGGTCAATCAGGCAAGCGGTGGTGGCCACGAAGGGGTAGGTGACATATTGGATATCCATAGTTATCCTTCTCCCGGATGTCCTGCCAATAATGGCACGCAGATTTTAGCCTGTGGTGAATACGGTGGAATTGGTTATACTATTCCAGGTCATATCTGGAATCCGGGCTGGGGGTATGTAGGTGTTAATAACGGTACCGAATTGTGCAACATGTATAATGGTTTTACGGATAAGCTAGTACAATACAAATCCATCAATGGATTGAGTGCAGCTGTCTATACAGAAATAACCGATGTGGAAATAGAACTCAACGGTCTTATGACCTATGATAGGTCTTCATTGAAAATGAGCTTTCCCAAGATTGCAGCTTCAAACCATAAAGCCATAAACAGTACTATTTTCCTTACAGCATTGCTCCCAATGGCTATGGACGCAGTGCGCCTATGGCATTTTACGACCAATACACCTGCCGATAACTGGTATGATTCCACCTTTGACGATTCCAAATGGCCGATGGGTCAAAGTGGTTTTGGCAGAGCACCGGCTGATGGTGGTTCCGTTCACACGTCCTGGACTACAACAGATATTTGGTTGCGTAGGTCCTTCACCATTGGTAATATGACCTCTTCCATGCTTGATAGTCTGATTCTTTATGTAAATCACGATGATGACGCTGAAATTTTCATCAATGGTGTATTGGCAGCCTCTCTCACTGGTTTCACCTCCAATTACAACCTTTTTAATTTATCTGCTGAATCAAGAAGTGCCTTGAAAATCAATTCGGATAACGAAATAGCTATTCATTGCAATTCAACCTTTGGTGGGCAATATATTGATGCCGGCGTTTATCTGTATGGTTATGATAAGGTGCCCGTAATTTCAGCTATCGAAAATAATGCAAAAACCGGTGAATGTGCTGTTTATCCGAATCCTGCAGTCAATGAGTTGCGCTTTTCCGGATTTGAGGATAAGACGATTACTGCTACCGTTTTTAATTCATACGGAGCTCAGGTACTGAAAGAAAGTGGTACTATGAAATCCATCAATGTTTCAAGTTTATCGGCGGGAGTCTATTTCATAAAAATTGAAAGCAATAATGAATCTCGTTCCTTTAAATTTACAAAGAAAATGTAACGGATTTAAAACGTTTCAGGTTATGATTGCAATTAGATAATTTTTCCCGTTCTTTGTCGTATCATATTTATTGAAACACATCCAATGGATTTAGTAATAGATCAGGGGAATACGGTCTGTAAGCTGGCTATTTTCGGTGAAGGGGATGAACTTGTTGATTTTCAGTCTTGTTCTGAGCTTAGTGTGCCTTTTCTACTTCAAATCTTTAAAAAATTTGATATTCAAGCTGGTATTCTTTCTTCTGTTAAAGATTTGAAGCCTGAGATTGCATCTTGTCTGAAGTCTCAGATTTCGAATTTCATCTTTTTGGACCACCATACGCCACTGCCTGTAAAAAATGCCTATAAGTCTCCTCAGACGCTGGGTTTGGATAGGCTGGCTGCCGCGGTAGGAGCATGGAGCATTCAGCCCGGAAAGCCGTTGCTGATTGTCGATATGGGTACAGCCATCACGTACGATTTAGTCCGGGAAGATGGTACATATTTAGGAGGAAACATCGCACCGGGAATGCAAATGCGCTTTAATGCATTGAATAAATTTACAGATAAATTACCTTTGGTGGAGCCAGAATCAGACTTCACATCTATGGGTACAGATACACAAACAGCCATCCTTGCCGGGGTTATGCAAGGAATTGTTTATGAAGTTGATGGTTACTTTGAAGAATTACGGCAAAAGCATGCCAATCTTTTCGCTTTTTTAACAGGCGGTGACCTATTTTATTTTGATGGGAAACTAAAAAATAGCATCTTTGCGAGCAAAAATTTGGTACTCATTGGTCTAAACAGAATATTACACTATAATGTCCATTCGTAAAACGTTTTTATCAGCCTTGTCGCTGTTCCTTTTTCTGAGTTGCATGTCTGCTCAAAATACAAGTTCCCCTTATAGCCGTTATGGTTTGGGTTCTTTGGAGAATGCCTCTATGGGTAAAAGTCGTGCCATGGGTGGTATTGGTTATGGGATCAGGGATAATATACAAATTAATCCTTTGAACCCTGCTTCCTATTCTGCGGTGGATACGCTCAACTTTGTATTTGATTTCGGGGTCTCATCTTCCTATTCCTTTTTTACGGAAAATGGTAAAAGTCAGGTCAATCCAAATGGAAAATTCGACTATCTGGCCATGAAAGTTCCTTTAAAAAAATACTGGGGACTGACAATGGGTTTAATGCCATTTTCAAGTGTAGGCTATTCCAGAAAGGAAAATGGCACAACGGCTTTTGGTGATATAGATTATACCAATACTTATGTAGGATCAGGCGGATTAAATACTGTTTTTTTAGGAACAGGTATTTCCCTGGGTAAAAATTTGTCTTTGGGTACCAACATCAAGTATGTTTTCGGTACGTTATCCTATACCGGTACCACTTCCAACACTGGATACAATAGTTCCTATTTTTACAAAAGTGTGATTCTGGGCACTCCAAGTTTGGATTTTGGTGTACAATATCAAACATATTTGGGTAAAAAGGGTAAACTGGTTTTGGGTGCTACTTTTACTAATGCCAGCGCTTTTCAGCTTAACGAAAGGGATTCAATAAATATATCCGGAACAGATACAACGACCTCCAAAGTAGATTATGCCTTTGATTTACCGAATACAATTGGTATTGGTGCCAGTTATACCTATGACAGACGCTTGACTGTTGGATTTGATTTTCAGAATCAGGCTTGGAGCAATGCCAATTTTTATGGTAAAAAAGGAACATTATCCGATAATACCAGGTATGCATTAGGCGTGGAATATTTACCGGCTCTGATAGCCAGCAACTATTTAAATGCAATCAGATATCGATTTGGTATGAACTATACGGATACATACTATAAGTTCTCAGATGGAACCGTTAAAAATGCCGGCATTACTTTAGGTTTTGGTTTACCTCTTCGTGGACAAAAGTCAGCCCTGAATTTCTCCTTTGAAGCAGGTAAGCTTATTGTACCGGCATCTTGTGCACTTCATGAGAACTATTTTAAGGTATCACTGGATGTTTCATTCAATGAAATGTGGTTCTTAAAACGCAAACTCTAATTTTTCGTTTTTCAAATCTTATATTTTTAAAGTTTTGCAAGAAACTATTTTAAAAAAACGTTTGGGTTTTATAGCTGCATTGGGTGTTGTTTTCCTGATGTTTCTATCTGCAGCATGTTCTTCCGATAAAAAAGAGTATTTGCCTAAGTTCAAAGATAGACGTGCTGTACCGGCAATGTACACCGATTCTGTTACAACACTTATCTCCGATTCAGGAAGGATTCGTTATCGCATCATAACTGAAGTGTGGAAGATTTTTGATAAAGTGGATGATCCCTACTGGTATTTTCCTAAAAAAGTCTATTTCGAGCGTTTCAACGATAGTCTGAAGACAGAATCCGTTGTTCAGAGCGATACAGCCCGTTACTTTTCAAATCGAAAAGTCTGGGAACTGAAAAAGAATGTGAAGATGATAAACCTCAAAGGTGAAAAGTTTGAAACCGCCCTGCTTTATTGGGATCAGAGGCAACAACGCATCTATTCTGACTCCTTTATAAGGATAGAACAGCAAGATCAAGTCATTTCAGGTTATGGGTTTGAATCCAATCAAACGCTGACAAACTATAAAATATTTAAAGTTAAGGCAATTTTCCCCATCGATTCGGCCCAGCCCGATTCCATGCAAATGGACACGAAAGCTGCAAAATAAACAATATTGCATACCATTTAAACATTTTTTTGTATATTCGCAGGCTGAAAAAAAACAGTTAATACGAACTTTCTTAACCGAGCAATTAATTTAAAACATACATTTCTTATATGGCAACCTTACAGAAAATCAGGAATAAAGCAAGTCTATTGGCAATCATCATTGGCTTTGCTTTATTTGCTTTTATCATCGGGGATTTTTTGAATTCCGGTTCTACACTTTTTCGTCAATCTCAACAAAAAATAGCTAAGATAGGTGACTCCTCTTTAGACTATAAAGAATATGAGGCTCGTATCAAGGAAATGGAAGAGGTTTATAAGATTCAGACAGGACAAACCAATCTGGATGATGCGATTCTTGGACAAATTCGTGAGTCAGTTTATGAAACAATCGTACGTGAACGTTTGTTGGACGAACAATCTGAAAAATTGGGCGTATCTGTTACCGGAAAGGAAGTCTACAATATGATTAATGGTGCAAATGTTCATCCTATGATTCAGCAGTTGCCCATCTTTAAAAACCAGCAAACAGGTGCTTTTGATCGTACCATCATGATGAATTTTCTTCAAACGATTCAAAAGGATGACTTGTCTCAATACCCTGCAGATGCTCAGGAACAAATCAAAAACTTAAAAGGTTACTGGCTGTTTTGGGAAAACAACCTGAAATATACTCGTTTGGAAGAAAAAATAAACACCTTGCTTTCCAAATCGGTTCAGGCCAATTCTCTGGATGCCAAAGCTGCTTTTGCAGATCGTAGTTCAAGTGTAGACTTTGAATACATCTATAAACCATTTACTTCACTACCAGACTCTTTGTTTAAAGTAAGTAAGAGTGATGTAAAAAAACGCTACAATGCTCAAAAAGAACGTTTTGTTCAAAAACCATATCGTTCTGCCAAGTATGTTCTGGTCAATATCAATCCAAGCAATGAAGATTATAAGGCAATAGAGACATCCATCAATAAAATTGAGACCGAATTTGCACAATCTACAGATCTTGAAAATTTTGTCAACGAGTATTCTGACAATGCTTTCATGAACTGCTACATTGCAAACCAATCTTTTGATCCTACCATTAAATCTTTTGTACAAACTTCAGCAAACAATAGCTTCCTTAAACCAGTCTATAAAGATGGTGCTTTTGTTATGGTTCGTTTGATTGACAAAATTGTTGCACCTGACTCTGTCAAGGCACGTCAGATTGTTCTGGGATTAAAAGATCAGGTTTTGGCAGACAGTTTACTTGCTGTCATTAAAAATGGCGGTAATTTTGCACAACTTGCTTCAAAATATTCCAAAGGCAGTAATTCAGAAATGGGTTGGTTCCGTGAAGCGGATGCCGTATCTCTTGGTTCTGCTTTTATCAGATCTTGTTTTAGCGCTCCACTAAATGCTGCTTATTCCATCAAGACAAAGAATTCCCTGAATATAGTAGAAGTCACAAACAAGACTGCTCCTGTAGCGAAATCCAAGGTTGCTATTGTTTATATGAAAGTAACTCCAAGCTCCTCTACTTATAGCACTGTTTACAATAAACTAAACCGTATAGTTGCCGATAACCAAAATGCAAATGATTTCTTTGCTGCTGCTGCAAAAGCAGGTTATGAAGTTCAAAATGCTCAAACAATACGTGCCACCGACAATACTTTAGCTCAATTGCCTCAAATGAGACAAGCTGTACGCTTTGTATTTAACGGTGAACTTGGTGATCTTTCTACGATACTTGAAAATCAGAGCAATCAGTTTCTGGTTATTGGAATTACTGGTATCAGTGATGGAGATTATCAATCAGTAGAAAATGTAAGCAACATACTTCAACGTGAGTTGATGAACGAACAAAAAGCAAATAAGATTGCTGAAGATTTGAAAGAGATGAACAAAACATCGTTGGAAGCACTGGCTCAATCTGCCAAGGTTGGTATTGATTCAGCCCGTTTTGTTAATTTCTCAATCAATAGAATTACCGGCATTGGTGAAGAACCAGCCTTGATTGCAGCGGTGACTTCAGCTTCCGAAAATAAACTCTCAGAACCGATCAAAGGCAAAAGCGGAGTATTTGTTTTCAAAGTTATTTCCAAAATAAAGTCTCAGGAAGTATTCAATATCAATCAGGAAAAAGCATCCTGGAATGCCACCAATATGTATCGCTTGATGTATCAATCCTTTGACGCTGTTCGTAAGGCTACAAAGGTTAAAGATTCACGCATACGTTTCTATTAATATACTAAAAACGGCCTGTTTATCAGGTGAAATATATTATTAAGAGGCTGTACGTTACATACAGCCTCTTGTTCTTTAACAGGAGGTCCTGAAAGAAATTGAATATGGTACTTTTTTAATTATGGAGAAATTTCAGATATTAGGTAAACGTCCCGATGAACTACGGTCGTGGGTTCTTGAACAAGGAATGCCGGCTTATGCAGCCAAACAGTTGCATGAGTGGATCTATGTAAAACGTGTTCGCGATTTTGAGCATATGACGAACCTCTCCAAGCCAAATCGTGCTTTATTAATGGAAAAAGCGGATCTGGGTTTTTCAAAACCTGTTCATGCAGCCCTTTCCAAAGATGGTACCAAAAAATACCTTTTTAAGACCGAAAACGGCCATCTGATAGAAAGTGTCTATATTCCTGAAACAGACCGTGCAACGCTCTGTGTTTCTTCACAGGTGGGGTGCAAGATGGGTTGCCAGTTTTGTATGACAGGACGTATGGGCTTTAAAGATCAATTGACTGCTCAGGAAATATTAAACCAGATCCTGTCTATTCCAGAATCGGAAAGTCTGACCAATATAGTTTTTATGGGAATGGGCGAACCTATGGATAATATCGATGAAGTCTTGAGAGCGTTGGAGATATTGACATCTGAAGATGGTTTTGCCTGGAGTCCAAAACGGATAACAGTATCTACCATCGGTGTCCATCCCGGTCTTTTACGATTTCTTCAGGAAAGTAAATGCCATGTAGCGGTAAGTCTTCATACTCCTGTACCCGATCAGCGATTGTCCTGGATGCCCTCTGAAAAAGCCTGGCCCATCGAAGAAACCATACGGATACTCAAAGAGTTCGACTTTAGCAAGCAACGCCGTTTATCCTTTGAATACATCCTTTTTAAAGGCTTGAACGATACACCTGCACACGCAAGACGTCTTCTTGCTCTTTTAAGTGGTCTGGATTGCAGGGTCAATCTGATTCGTTTCCACACCATTCCTG
>Ga0209123_1002242_pt1 | contig 16841 bp, 14 predicted proteins | sample BarGraIncu00431A_FD_184500 | JGI IMG/M metagenome (GOLD analysis project Ga0209123, IMG submission 184500) | Arctic peat soil microbial communities from Barrow, Alaska, USA - Barrow Graham LP Incubations 004-31A (SPAdes) (version 2) | ecosystem: Environmental > Terrestrial > Soil > Wetlands >...
ATCATCTTTTTGACACCCTGATTCCAACCCACAGCATTTGCATCAAAAGAACTGTTCTGGAGCAAATAGGTCCATGGGATGAGGAACTTCAACGTTGGCAGGATATGGAGTTCGGATTCAGGGCACTGCTTCAGATTAACGACCTCGAGTGGTTTAAAGATAAGCCTTTATATGAGGTAAAGTATCATACGGATTCCATCAGCGGCAACAGTTATTTTGCCGATCATGAAAAAATGTATGCCTCACTGATGAAAATCAAGGCAAGTATTGAAAAGCAAAAGAAAGGAAGAAAAAGAAACCGCCAACAACGTGCCCTTTGTTTTAAAATCTGCTCCATTGCCTCCCAATTACGAAAAGAAGGACATACGGAATTAGGTAAGGAATACCTCAAAAAAGCCCTTTCACAGTTGCCAAAAGCCAGGAAAATAAGTGCTGACTGTCTGCTGCGATTTCAATTTATGTACGAAGGCAAAGGTGGTCGTGGCCTCTGGCGAATAGTCCGGATACTTTTATAAGCTCAGGATTTGAATTTATTGATGCAATTACAAACATATTCGGCCTCACTATGCGTGAAAACCGGAGAAACAGGTAAACTCAACTCTGTTTTATGAATGCTTTCCGTTATGGGCAAACTGAGGTGGTTCCATTCAGCAAAAGCCGCTTGCTTATGGGGTGGCACCGGATAATGAATCTGTGTAGGAATGCCCTTTTCATCCAAATAAGCCTGCAAACCATCTCTGTTTTCACACATAACAGGAAATACATGAAAGACATGAGCATACCAATCCTTAATAAAAGGCAATTTAACTTCTGAATTATTGATATGATTTAAATAGTATTGCGCCAGATCCCTGCGATAATTATTATCCTGGTCCAAACGGTGTAACTTCACCCTCAAAACAGCAGCCTGTATTTCATCAAGTCTTGAATTAACCCCTTTGTAACGGTGTATATATTTTGTTTTAGATCCGTAATTGGCCAGTACCCGGATACATTCTGCCAAAATCGGGTCGTTGGTCGTAACACAACCGCCGTCTCCCAGACAACCCATATTTTTTCCCGGATAAAAACTAAATCCTGCAGCATCACTCAGATTGCCAGTCCTGACTCCTTTATTTAAAGCGCCATGGGCCTGTGCTACGTCCTCAACAACCTTCAACTTATACTTTAAACCAATAACTCTAATAGCATCCATATCTGCGCATTGACCATACAAATGAACAGCCAGTATTGCTTTAGTTCTTGACGTGAGGGCCTCTTCGATTCGACCTGGATCCAGATTGAATGTTTTTGGATCAGGTTCCACCAAAACAGGTATTAAATGGTTTCTGGTAATGGATAGGATGCTGGCAATATAGGTATTGGCAGGAACAATCACTTCATCTCCTTCACTCATCACACCAAGTTCAATCCATGCCCTGAAAATCAGAGTCAGGGCATCCAGCCCATTGGCCACGCCTACACAATGCGACGTGCCGCAATATTCGGAAAACTCGTCTTCAAAAGCTTTCAGTTCATCTCCAAGCAGATACCAACCTGAGCTTAGTACTCGTTGAATGGCCTTTGTCAACTCAGGTTCAAAAGAATCGTTTATTTTTTTTAAATCCAGGAACTTCATCTGATATTCATTATTAGTTAAATAACTTCATCAAAAACGGAATTTAAAACGTTGTTTCCAGATATTTCCGGATATTTTCTAAATCTTCGGGTGTATCTACCGCCAGATTATCAACTTCAGTGATTGCTGTTTGAATGGAATAGCCGTTTTCCAACCAGCGCAATTGCTCCAGCGATTCGGACAACTCCATCGGTGACTGTGGTAATACAGCTATTTCTGCCAGAGTTTCCCTGCGATAGGCATAAATGCCGACATGCTTGTAAAAATGGCCTTTGTTGAGCCATTCTTCCTGGGGCACGCCTCTTAAAAAGGGTATTACGGAACGGCTGAAATACATGGCTTCACCTTTCAGATTCAATACCACTTTTGGTGAATTGGTATTCAAGAGTGCTTCCAAACCATCTTTTTCGGTAAAAGGCTTAACCAACGTCGCCAGACGAGTGTCAGATCTTTTTGACATTTCAAAACAGGCTTTCAGGGCTTCAATCTGTGAAGGTTGGATAAAAGGTTCATCCCCTTGTATATTAATGACCACATCGAAATCGCCGCCAATCTTGTGGGAAGCTTCCAGGCAACGATCGGTTCCGCTGCGGTGTTTATCGGAGGTCAATACCACTTTCCCGCCAAAACTTTTGACAGCCTTCACGATACGTTCATCATCGGTAGCCACCCAAACATCATCCAGGCAAGGTGCCACCTGTTCATAGACACGTTGTATCATCATTTTCCCGCCAATATCAGCCAATGGTTTTCCCGGAAAACGGGTTGAAGCATATCGAGCAGGAATAATACCAAGAAATTTCATACTTTTTTTCTACAAATATAGTCGATACTACCAAAGAAAACGATAACGACACATTTTTTTATTGCAACATTGGACTTATTATGAGTCAGGGATACTATATTTGTACTTCTGAACGTTTAGACCCTATCTGATACGGATTAAGCATAACAATTCAAGCGAATGAAATCAACCATCCATGATATTCAAATCATTAACTTTCCGAAAATAGAGGAATCCAGTGGAAATCTATCTTTTGTTGAAGAAGAAAAACACATTCCATTCAAAATTGAACGCACGTACTGGATTTACGATGTACCAGGCGGTCAGGTTCGGGGAGGTCATGCCTTTAAAGAACAACAGGAACTCATTATAGCTCTGTCAGGCAGTTTTGACGTAGTCATCGATGATGGAACCGATAAAAAAACGTTCTCATTGACCCGCTCCTATTACGGCCTGTATTTACCGGCAGGACTCTGGCGTGAAATGGAGAATTTCTCGACCAATTCACTGGCGGTAGTGCTTAGTTCCACCAAATTTGCCGAAGCGGATTATATCCGGAACTATCAGGAATTTAAAAAATACAGGCGATGAACGAAAATTCAACAGTTGACGACTGCAACATATTGCCTTTAAGCAAAATACATAACCGTGGTGGTAACATTACCATCGTTGAAGGAAATGATAATATCCCCTTCATGGTAAAACGGATCTATTATTTGTACGATATTCCCGGAGGTGGCCGCCGCGGAGGTCATGCCCATAAAGAACTTTATCAGCTTATTGTGGCTGCAAGTGGCAGCTTCGATGTCTTGCTGGACGATGGTGTCAACAAAAAAGTTGTTCGTTTGAACAGACCGGATTACGGGCTATTGGTCATTCCCGGCATCTGGAGGGAACTTTTCGAATTTTCCTCCGGATCCGTCTGTTTGGTCCTTGCTTCTGAAAAATACGATGAAACAGATTACTTACGGAATTTCAATTTATTCAAAGCATGGAAATACAAGAAGTAACTTTTGAAGAATTTTCGCAAATCTTTCCTAGCCCGTTTCATATATTTGGCAGTGGTGAATTTGCCAAAATGAATATAGAGAAAGCAGACCAGGTATTTTGTCTGGTTTTCAAAGATAGAAAATATAGATTTGGATTGACAGGAGGATTGAGAAATAATGGATTTTTCACTCCCTTTTCAGCTCCTCACGGTGGTTTTGTCTATCTGAAGGAGGATATTAAAATACAGCATATTGACGAGGCAATCGAGGTCCTTATTCAATGGTGTAAAAAGAAGAAAATGAGTTTTATCAGTTTTACGCTGCCTCCTGATCTTTACAACAGAAACTTCCTGACTAAACAAGTAAACAGTTTGTTCCGTAATGGATTTTACATCAAGGATCTGGAGCTAAACCATTCATTTAACCTAAGTAATTTTAACGATGATTATATTTCATTTATCTGGCAAAATGCCAGAAAGAATCTGAAAATAGCGCTGTCAAAAAATCTGATTTTTAAGAAATGTGATTCTACTGAAGACAAAGAAACAGCATACGAAATCATCAAATGCAACAGAAAAGTGAGAGGATTTCCTCTGAACATGACGATGGAAGAAGTCAAAAAAACAATGAATGTAATTCCGGCTGATTTCTTTCTCGTTTACAATGATGAAAACACCCCTATTGCTTCTGCCATTGTTTTTCATGTAGCAAAAGATATTGTCCAGGTTATTTACTGGGGAGATATACCTGATTACAGTCTTCTGAAAACAATGAATTTCCTGACCTTTCATGTTTTTGAATACTACAAGAACCTGGGAATTAAAATAGTGGATATCGGCCAATCGACCGTTGACTCTATACCCAATCAGGGCTTATGTGATTTTAAAGAAAGCATTGGCTGTGATGTTTCGGAAAAAAGGACATTTCGTTTAGAGTTGAAATAGCATGTCTGAACAAGAGCATTCCTACCGTCAAATCTTTAAGACAACATCCCTTTTCGGAGGTGTGCAAGTCTACAATATACTGATACAAATTATCCGCTCCAAAGTTGTAGCTGTCCTTTTGGGTACTACAGGTATGGGTGTCATCGGCTTGCTCAGTAGTGCGAGCTTATTCATCTCCAGCCTCACCAATTTTGGTCTGGGCACCAGTGCTGTGAAGAATATCTCAGAAGCCAATGGATCCGGTCATGCGGATCGGGTTTCCACCACCATTAAAGTGTTGCAACGCCTGGTCTGGGGTACAGGTCTGCTGGGAACGATTTTAACCATCGTTTTTTCTCCTTTGATCAGTCAGCTTACCTTTGGAAATAAGGATTACACCACAGCATTTATCTGGATATCCGTCAGTCTTCTTTTCAGCCAGTTAAGCAGCGGGCAATTAGCACTTCTGCAAGGAATGCGTAAACTGCATTTTCTGGCCAAAGCCAACCTGTCTGGTAGCACGCTTAGTCTGGTTGTTACACTACCATTGTATTACTACTGGGGCTTTGATGGTATTGTTCCCGGCATTATCGCTTCCTCTGTGGTAGTCATGGCCGCTTCTTATTTCTTTTCAAGCAAAGTACCTGTGGCACCTGTAGTATTATCTGCCTCCGATACCCTGAAAGAAGGGAAAAATATGCTTAGAATGGGCTTTTTGATCAGTCTGAGCGGATTGTTAACCATCGGGGCGTCATACATCATACGGGCGTATATCGGGCGAATTGGCGGCTTGGCTGAAGTGGGGCTCTACTCAGCCGGATTTGCCATCATCAACTCGTATGTCGGTTTGCTTTTCAGTGCTATGAGCTCTGATTATTACCCCAGACTCTCCGCAGTGGCAAGTGACAACAAGAAGTGTATAGAAACCATCAACCAGCAGGCGGAAATAGCCATCCTGATCCTTGCTCCCATTTTAGTAGCTTTTCTGATTTTCATCAAGTGGATTGTTATACTTCTTTATTCCAGCGCTTTTGTCTCTGTGAACGGAATGTTGTATTGGGCGGCTATGGGAATGTTCTTTAAAGTGGCAAGCTGGACCCTTGGTTTTATCTTTCTGGCCAAGGGTGCCAGTAAACTATTTTTCTGGAATGAGCTGATATCCAACGTGAATATGCTCATTCTGAATTTATTGGGATATCATTTTATGGGTTTAACCGGGCTTGGCATTTCCTTTGCAGTGGCCTACCTCCTCTATCTGATTCAGGTCTTTGTGGTTTGCAAGATCAACTATAAATTCCACTTCAACCACCTTTTCATACGAATGTTCATTGTGCAGTTTGGTCTGGCTATTGCCAGTTTTCTGACCATCAATTACCTCAGACAACCCTATACATATATGGTAGGCTCTGCATTATTAGTCCTTTCCGGCTGGATTTCCCTCAAGGAACTGGACAAACGGATTGGATTGAAACAAGTGATGATAAACTTTAAGGATAAACACTCAAAAGGTTGATTACTATACCTTTAAAACATCATCCACCATCTTGAGGAATGTCCTGACATCTTCCCTGGTCGTATCAAAGGATGTTACCAGACGTATTTCATTTGCTTCCTCATTCCAAAAGTAAAAAAACCACTTTTCGAGAAGTTTATCTATGACAAAGCGAGGCATCGTCAGGAAAAGGGCATTTGATTCCACCTTTTGGGTAAAATGAATTTCCGGATATTTTTTCAGTTCGGTATACAGCAACCCGGCCATTTCATTGGCATGTGTAGCATTTGTCAACCAAAGGTCATCGCAGAAATAAGCCGAAAATTGTGCGGAAATGTAGCGCATCTTAGAGGCCAGTTGTGCCGATTGTTTCCGAAAGTATTTGGCATTTTCAGCCAGTTCCGGATTAAAAACGACCACACTTTCACCCATCATCAATCCATTTTTAGTGCCTCCAAAACTCAGCACATCAATGCCACAGTCAACCGTTAAAGCTTTTAAGGATACATTCAGGGCGGCAGCAGCATTGGCCAACCGGGCACCGTCCATATGAACGTACATCCCGTACTGATGGGCAAGTGCGGTTATTGCTTTCAGTTCTTCCACCGTATAAATGGTACCCAATTCGGTGCATTGGGAAAGGTAGATGGCCCCCGGTTGTGAATGATGCTCGTCATTAAAACCATGCAAGCGGTTCGCTATCAGTTCAGGAGTCAACTTTCCGTCTCTGGTAGCAATTGGAAATATCTGACAACCGGTGCTTTTAACCGGGGCACCACATTCATCCACGAAAATATGACCGGTCTCCGCACAAAGGATGGAATTAAAAGGTCTGGTGATGAGTTGCAGGGCTATAATATTGCTTCCTGTACCGTTGAAAACAAAAAACGGTTCACAGTCGGGGGTAAAAACCTCCTTGAATTTTCGTACAGCTTCTACCGTCCATTGGTCACTGCCATAGCCCAGAGCATGAGCTTTGTTGGCGTTTGCGATGGCTTCCATCACCAAGGAATGAACGCCTGAATTATTGTCTGATGCAAAACTTCTCATATCATTATCTAGTTATATTTCACTGAGTTCCATCCAACGCATGGTTTTTTCATCGATGAGATTGCCCAATTCTGAAAACCGGATGGAATACGTCTCGATTTCCGGACCAGTACAGTTTCCTGAACTCAGGGTGGCTTCTGTATTCGTTTTTTCGGCTTCAAGTTTTTCAATTTCCTTTTCAAGATTTTTAAATTCCTGCTGTTCTTTATAGGACAATTTGCGGGGCTTTCCGTTTTTGACAGCATTTGTTTGAGCTGCAGCCAACGATTTATTTTCATTTTTGGCAGCCTGCTTTTTCTGACGTTCTTCATCCTCCTTAACGTCAACCCAATCACGGTATTGCGTATAGTTGCCGGGGAAATCCTTCACCTTGGCCTCTCCTTCAAACACCAGCAAGTGATCCACTATCTTATCCATGAAATACCTGTCGTGAGAAACCACCAACACGCAACCCTTGAAATTCAGCAAATAATCCTCCAGAATATTCAGGGTCATAATGTCCAGATCGTTTGTCGGCTCATCAAGTACCAGAAAGTTCGGATTGGTCATTAAAACGGTACAGAGATAAAGCCTTTTCTTTTCACCTCCTGAAAGCTTGTGAACGTAGTTGTGTTGCGTTTCAGGTGTAAAAAGGAAATGCTGTAAAAATTGAGAGGCCGACAGTTTTTTCCCATTGCCCAGGTCAATTTCTTCAGCGATATCTTGTACAACATCAATCACTTTCATTTGTTCATTAAACTTCAGGCCGTTCTGGCTGTAGTAAGCGAAAACAACTGTTTCACCAATATCGAAGGATCCGCTGTCCGGCTTTTCCTCCCCCATCAGCATGCGAAGGAACGTGGTTTTACCGGTACCGTTCTTACCAACAATGCCCACCTTTTCAAAACGGGCAAAATTGTAGTAGAAATTATCCAGCAATTTCAGGTCTCCGTAAGCTTTGGAAACGTATTTGGCTTCAAAAATCTTGGAACCTAAATACGAGGATTTCACATTCAGACTGATGGAGTCATCCACTCGTTTTTGGGAAACCTTATCTTCGAGATCGTAAAAGGAATCAATGCGTGCACGGGCCTTTGTAGCACGAGCCTGAGGCATTCTGCGCATCCAGTCCAACTCTTTCCGGAACAGGTTGTTTGCTCTGTCCAGTTCTGAATTGTACATTTCAATACGCTCCTGATGCTTTTCCAGATAGTAGGAATAGTTCCCTGAATAGCTGTACATCTTCCCTTGATCAATTTCCAGAATCACATTGCAGACACGGTCCAGAAAGTACCTGTCGTGCGTCACCATCAACAGGGCAACCCCTGATCGTGTCAGGTAGCTTTCCAGCCATTCGATCATCTCCAGATCCAAATGGTTGGTTGGCTCATCCAGAATCAGCAAATCGGGTTCCGTGATCAACGCATTAGCCAGGGCCACTCTTTTGAGTTGACCGCCTGAAAGATGCTGTATTTGCTGATCGAAATCCTTTATTTTCAATTGTGAAAGGACTTGTTTCACCCGAACTTCGTAATCCCAGGCCTTGTGGTAGTCCATCAGATGAAGCAATTCTTCCAATGTTTCATTTTCCGGATGAGGTTTTTGAGCTTCTTCCCGCAACATCATGGCCTCATACCGGGAAATGGTGCGAATAATTTCATTGTCAGAATTAAAACATGCTTCCAAAACAGTTAGAGTTTCGGGAAAATGTGGTGCTTGTTCCAGATAGCTGATTTTTAAATCACGTCTGAATACCACAGATCCTGCTTCATAATCCTCTAAACCGGCTATAATATTGAGCAAAGTGGTTTTTCCTGTTCCATTTTTAGCGATCAAAGCCACGCGCTGTCCTTCGGCTATGCCGAAAGACAAATTTTTAAACAAGATCAGATCACCAAAAGATTTGCTTAAATTGTCAATTTGTAAATAACTTACAGGATTTGCCATTAGTTGTTTTTAGGGTAAAATTCTTTTTTTAAAAATTGTCCGGTGAGACTTTCGGGTTCTTTGATGAGGTTTTCAGGTGTACCGGTGAACAGAATCCGGCCACCAAGTCGTCCGCCTTCCGGACCAATGTCAATGATGTGATCCGCAATTTTAATCACATCCAGATTGTGCTCAATCACGATGATGGTGTTTCCTTTATCTACCAATCGGTTCAAAACACCTATCAACACGCGGATATCGTCAAAATGAAGACCGGTGGTGGGTTCATCCAAAACGTACATGGTTTTGCCTGTGTCACGCTTGGCCAACTCAGTAGCCAGTTTCACACGTTGGTTTTCACCTCCCGAAAGTGTCGTAGAGGGCTGCCCAAGTCGGATATAGCCCAGCCCAACATCCTGAAGGGTTTTAATTTTATGGAGTATCTGTGGTTGGTTTTCAAAGAAATCAACAGCCACATTGATGGTCATATTGAGCACATCGGCAATCGACTTTCCTTTGAAACGTACTTCCAGCGTTTGCCTGTTGTAACGTTTGCCCTGACAGTCTTCACAAGGGACCAATACATCTGGCAAAAACCTCATTTCTATGGTTTTATAACCATTTCCACGACACGTTTCACAACGACCACCAGTTACATTGAATGAAAAACGGCCTGGTTTATATCCACGGATTTTTGCTTCGGGCAAACTCACGAACAAGCTCCTGATATCGGAGAAAACTCCGGTATACGTGGCCGGATTCGATCGGGGACTTCTGCCAAGCGGTGATTGATCCACACTGACGATCTTATCTATGTTGTCAATTCCTTCAATTAAATCATACCCCAAAGGCTCATGCAGAGAGCGGTAAAAATACTGACTCAGAATAGGTTGCAACGTTTCATTGATCAAGGTTGATTTTCCACTTCCGGATACACCGGTCACAACAATCAACTTTCCAAGTGGAAAACTGACATCCACGTTCTTCAGGTTATTTCCATGACAACCTTTGAGTTCAATTGTTTTCCCGTTTCCCGGACGACGCTTTTGAGGGATTTCTATTTTAAGTCTGCCATTCAGGTAGGAAGAAGTTAAAGTATCAGCTTTGAGCATATCTTCAGGAGTTCCTGAAAAAACAACCTCTCCCCCATGCCTGCCGGCTCTGGGTCCTAAATCAACGATATAATCGGAAGCCAGCATCATATCCTTGTCGTGTTCCACTACGATCACAGAATTCCCGGAATCCCTGAGCGTTTTCAAGGAATTGATTAAACGGCAATTGTCCTTTTGATGCAAGCCAATGCTGGGTTCATCCAGAATATACATGACATTGACCAATTGTGAACCGATCTGTGTGGCAAGCCGGATACGTTGACTTTCCCCGCCGGAAAGGCTGGAAGAAGCTCTGTTCAGTGACAAGTAATTTAAACCCACATCAAGCAGGAATGTCAGTCTCGAACGAATTTCCTTTACTATTTCGGTGGCAATCAATTTTTGTTTCTCTGAAAGATGTTCTTCCACGTGATCCAGCCATTCTTTCAATTCGGAAATATCCAGGTTGGAAAGCTGTGAAATCGTGCTGTCGTACATTCTGAAATGCAAAGCCTCCTTATTCAGGCGGGCACCATTGCATTCAGGACAAACACCGGTCTTTATAAATTGCTGTGCCCATTTTTGCGCCTCAGAGGTTGAATCCTCATCCTGCTGCATAGTGATGTACTTAATCACACCATCAAAATCAACAAAGTAGTTGGAACTTCCCAGAGAATGGTTCTTGATATGCAAACTTTCCTCTGTACCGTTCAGTATTTCATCCAACGCATCATCCGGAATATCCTTGATGGGTGTCTTTAAGGTGAATTCGTATTTATCAGCAATGGCTTCAATCTGCCAGAACAATAAGGAATCCCTGTATTTACCCAAGGGTATGATTCCTCCATTGTGAATGTTTTGTTCCCGGTTGGGAATAATTTTATCCATATCCACCAGATTGACCACACCAAGGCCCTTACAACGGGTACACATACCTTGTGGAGAATTGAAGGAAAAATTATTGGGTGCAGGTTCGTTGTAGGAAATGCCTGACGTAGGACACATCAGACGTCGGCTGAAGTACCTCAGGTTTTCTCCGTCCTTGTCAAGCATCATAACCACCCCTTCGCCTATTTTCATGCCAATCTGAAGACTCTGTTTAAGGCGTTTCAGGTCTTTTTCTGCAATCATCAGCTTATCTATGACCACTTCTATGTCGTGATTCTTGTAACGGTCCAGTTTCATCCCGTGACTAATTTCACGGATTACCCCATCCACGCGAACATTCAGGAAACCCTTTCTGCGAAGTGATTCGAAGAGTTCCTTGTAATGTCCTTTACGGGTGCGGACAACGGGTGCCAACAGAAAAACCTTATGCCCTTCGTATTCATTCAGAATGAGTTCAATGATTTTATCCTCGGTATATTTAACCATTTTCTCACCGGTCACATAGGAAAAAGCTTCCCCTGCCCTGGCATAAAGCAAACGCAAATAATCGTAGATTTCAGTGGTTGTTCCAACCGTGGAACGAGGGTTTTTGTTCGTCGTTTTCTGTTCGATAGAGATGACCGGACTTAATCCGGTTATCTTATCCACATCCGGTCGTTCCAGACTTCCGAGGAAGTTTCTGGCGTAGGAGGAAAATGTCTCCACATAACGACGCTGACCTTCAGCAAAAATAGTGTCAAAAGCCAACGAAGACTTACCACTACCGCTCAGGCCGGTTATCACAACCAGCGCATCACGAGGTATTTGTACATCAATATTCTTCAGATTGTGTACTCGAGCTCCATATACACAAACGGATTCTTCTTCTTTCATAATCATTCTGCATCAATCACCCAATTTTTCTGGTGTACGGTGATTTTCTTTTTATCAAAATACAGACTTTCTTTTAAAGGAATCACCACTCTGTAGGGTTTTCCTTCCAAATTTACTAAGCTGTCGTTTCGAATCCAGGTGTTGTAATTCTTCAAATCATAATAAGCAATACCCTGAGCTTTGGCAAAATCAACCCAATTGGCAACCTTACCGGTTACAATGGTATCTTTGCAAACAGTTGGCATATATAATTGTTCCTTTTTAAGATAATAGCCATACTTCTGAGGATTGGACATAAATTCCTTGCAAGCCAGAATTCGAAATACATAACGGGATGTTTGCTCAATCAGCCAAAGATTCAAACTAGATTTTTCTCCCTGCCTTGCCATTTCTTTGGTTATCCTTGCGGTACCGATGTTATAGGAAGCTGCTGCAGATGGCCAGTCTCCATACAATGCATAGGAATCATTCAAGTATTGACAGGCTGCAGCTGTTTCTTTTTCAAAATCGTACCGTTGATCTACGTCGTCACTGACTTCCAATCCATAATGCATAGCCGTTTCCGGCATAAATTGCCACATACCGATTGCTTTTGAAACAGATATGGCTCTGGTATCAAGACCACTTTCGATGCAAGCCAGATACTTCATGTCATCCGGTATATTGTAGGCTTTCAAAATGGGTTCAATAACCGGGAAATAACGATTTGCCCGTTTTATCATCAACATGGTGTAGGAATGCATGTACATCATAGCCTGCATTTCCCGGTCAAAACGTTCACGCATGTCTGTTTTGCGCAAATCTATGGTTTGGCCGCAGAAACTGATTTCATCAGGGATTTCAGGAGTAATGGCTAAAACCGGCTCTCTTTCGTTCCTCAATTTTGTTTCTTCCAATGTTGTTTTTGGTTGAACAACAGTTACTTTGGTTGTTTTTCTTGATTTCTTTTTCTGAATACTGGTTGCAGCAAAAACACTCGTTCCAATAATAAAACCCGCAAACAACAATACAACTGATTTTTTTAAAATACTTATCATCCTATTCCAATAAATTAATATCACCTTTTCTTTTATAAACTATACCATCAGAGCCTTTGGCTTCAATCAGGTAAAAATAGACACCGGGCGAAACCGCCTTGCCTTTATACGTACCATTCCACCCCAACGCAGGATCTGACCATTCAAACAAGACATTTCCCCATCGGTTCACAATCGTACCTTTGAATGAAATAATGGACTTGTAAGCAACCCTGAATTCATCATTTTCGCCGGGAGAAGACCTTGGCGTAAAGAAATTCGGACAATCAATGGACGATACCGAAACCTGAGGACTAAAAGAAGCGGAATCCTTGCAGGTAGAATTACTGACAAACAGTTTCACCAAAAATGTACCTGCCTGTTGAAAAGAATACGTAATGTCTGCATCCGTACGTCTTTTGTATTTTTCTGAAACGTCAGGGGTTTCGTAAATATACCATTCATTTAATTGGACCGCATCACTCGGATTGCTTTTAAACTGAATATCCAACGGAGCCGACCCACTTAATTCACCTGTTGCAGAAACCCTGTCCAATTCATTCAAAGCAGTCCGCTCCTGCATTTCAGCCTGAGCATTAGCCTTTACAGCAACCGCCTGATACAAACCACTCTGAAAACTTGTTGCTGTTCCGAAGGATTGGGCAAACTGATCTCCGCTTACGGTAAAATACGTATCCGTCAAAGGTGCATTAACAGACCAGAAAGCCAGATTACCCGATGTTGACGTCTGGGAAATTGTTTTATAGACCTTTTCTTCAGCACTCCATTCCAACGTGTTCCAGGAAAGTGTATGCTGCCTGCTTAACTTTGTTTTCAGACCACCGACGGTATAATAATCCAAGTCTTGTTCATCTGTTAAAACAATAAGAGTCAAACTATTGCAAACATCCCCATCCGTCTTAAATTGAATTTCAGTATAATTGAAAGGTATATAACCCACTACATAAATATAATGTTTGGATCCACCGGTTGATGTCACCATATAGCCACAATTTACCTCAACATTGCTTAAAACGGTCTCCGAAGAGGTGGTTTCACTCGCCACGACAACAGCCGTTTCCGGACTTTTATCGTATTTATACCAAGTCCAGTCGGACGGATTAATATCTGCATAGGATATCTTTGCATTGTCCAGTCCATTGAAAACAAAAACCTTATCAAGCCCGGTAATTGTTGCGGGTTGATAGACAAAAGGTGTTCCATTTGAGCCTCCAACAGCCGAAAACTGGGCCATACACACGTTTACAGTGAACAAACCCATCAACAGAAAACTTATAAATCTTTGCATTGTCCTGTTTTGATGTAAAAATCCAACAAAGATACATTTTCTTCGCAAAATTCATGTACTTTTGCCTGACCTAAACCTCCTGTCAAATGGAAAAAAACAAAATAAGCATACTGATTCTGTTTCTACTTTTGTTTGCCTTATCCTTTGATGCGGTTGCTCAAATCAAGGGTGTGCCTGTTGTCAAGCTGTTTGAAAAGGACTACTACAAATACGACATAAAAAAACAGGAAACCTTGTTTTCCATTTGTAAGAAATTCAACACCACCGAAGCTGAAATATTGAACATGAATCCGTTTATCATCGATGGATTGAAAGTTGGTCAAACATTGATGATTCCGGTAAAAATATCCAAAATTTCCACCGAAAAGGAAATCGTCATCAGCAAGGACGCCTCTTCCATAAAAATGCTGTCCAACGATAAGAAACGTAAGAAAAGTGCTGAAAGATCGTTTGAAAAACCCCGTATCACTGTTTTCCTGCCTTTTGCCTCGGCTACACCCGGAATGAACGACCGATACGTTGAATTTTACGAAGGACTTCTAATGGCAGTAGATAGCCTGAAAAGTCTGGGACTTTCCTTCGAAGTTCAAGCACTTGAAGCCGGATCAGACACCGATTTTATCAAACATGCCATCATCACAGGAAAATTGAATGAAACCGACTATTGCATCGGAGGCACTAACCCTGAACAAATCAGCATTCTGGCAGAATGGGCAAAAAAAAATCAGAGAATTCTTATTTTACCCTTCAATTCACGCATACCCGAATTGGACAACAACCCCTATATTTTTCAAACGAATACGCCACATAACTTTCTGTATGAACGACTTTCGGATTTTAGCGTTAAACGAATGAGAAATTCAAACATCATTTTCCTGAATTCCGGAAAAGATGAATCGGATGTTCAAACAATCCTGATACCCAGGATAAAAAGTAAACTTAAGAAAATGGGCATCTCCTATACAGAAGTGAATGACGATGAACAGTTTGAATCTTTATCAAATGCCTTGAATGAAAATCAGGTAAACAACATCATTCCCACTTCCCTGACATTTAATGAAACAAACCAGCTTGTAACCAGACTGGGTGCCTTTTTAAATGCCAATCCCGGAAAAAAAATCACTGTATTTGGATACCCCGATTGGCAAGCCATGAGTAAAAGCTATCAAAAACGGCTTTACGAATTGGATACGTACATCTATTCAAACTTTTATGTAGATCAGCAACAACAAAATGTACGTGATTTCCAGATCCGGTTTGCAGAGACTTTTGGAAATGGCATGTTAAATTCCTATCCCAAATTTGGCATGATGGGTTACGACATTGCTGCGTATTTTATTCCAAGAATGGTGTTTGAAAAATCCGATAACATGAATCACATTCCTGTTATATCCCCTCTTCAGAACGAATTCAAGTTTAATTCGAAAAATGCGGTCGGTGGATCATTCAATCAAGTCTTCTACATCATTCATTACACCCGGGAGAATTCTGTTGAAATAACACCACTTCAATAGTTTCAGTAGTCCGAATATTCAATAATTAAGAAATATAAACGAGTGAAATTTCAGAAAATACTTTTAGCAGGTCTATTCAGTCTATCCTGCACCCTCAGTTGGGCACAATACAATACGCTAAGCGAATTATACTTTGGTCCAAGTGCCGGAGTAACTATGTCAACAATAACGCTTGTTCCTAAATCGGTAGACAAATTTTATTCCATGGGAAGGACTGGTGGTTTTACCGCCCGATACGTCAGCGAAAATCATTTTGGATTTCAAATAGACCTGAATTACTTTGAGGCCGGATGGAAAGAAGATTTTTATGGGCTAAAAAAAGCCTCCGATTATACGTATGCCAGAAAACTGAATTTCATCGAAGTACCTTTTCTGATGCATGCTTACTCGGGATCCAAAACTACCAGGTTATTCCTGAATATCGGGCCCAAATTCAGCTACCTGTATTCAGAAAGTGAAGAGCTAAGAGATCCACTGCCAGAAGCAAATATGAAACAACACGGCATGTCTGTGGAGTTTCCCTTTCAGTATGGTATTCTTGGCGGAGCAGGATTGGAATTCCATTTAAAACGTTCTGTCGTTGGACTGGAAGGCCGCTATTGCTACATGCTCACCAATCTTTTTAAAGACACCATCAGCCCTGAAAACTTTTCAGCATCCAATCTTCAGGCCGTTTCACTGAATGTTTACTACTTATTCCAGTTCGGAGGTTTCAATAAAAAATAACTTGTCGGATCCTGATATCCTTCTACCTCATTCTATCCCACGATTTCACGAGAGATTCATCCTTGCGTATAGCTTTGATTGCCATAAAATTAAGAATGATTGAAATCATTGGCAAAGGCAATCCGAAACCTACAGCAAAATCGGATGGTGAATTATTCTTGAATAAGAATAGGATGACAGCAACAACCAAAGATAGCGATACCATCAATAAGGAATTAAGCAGACAAAGACGAATCTGAATCTTACGTTTTTTAAATAAAAAGATCGTAACGAAAGCAAGCGCTGCACTCAAGATGGATAGTATTGGCAAGAACCACAAGGGCAACGCTAATTTACCTGCATCCCCGCCAATAGAAAAAGCTGTATATTCGAACGCTCCATGCGACGTCTGGAAAACGCCAAAAGGTAAGAATAATACAGCAATTAATAGAGCGGTAATCAGGAGTAAATAAAGACTCTGAATACGCTGGATCATAACTTATTTCTTTAATTTTTCTCTGAGAGGATTTTTGTGATACACTTTACCATCCTGGTACTCCTGAGCTGCAATTAAAGTAGCTTTCGGAAGTTTTTCGTAGAAACGAGAGATTTCAATTTGCTCACGGTTCTCAAAAACTTCTTCCAGGTTGTCTGTGTAAGAAGCAAATTCCTGTAATTTCTTTT
>Ga0209123_1002243_pt1 | contig 16828 bp, 14 predicted proteins | sample BarGraIncu00431A_FD_184500 | JGI IMG/M metagenome (GOLD analysis project Ga0209123, IMG submission 184500) | Arctic peat soil microbial communities from Barrow, Alaska, USA - Barrow Graham LP Incubations 004-31A (SPAdes) (version 2) | ecosystem: Environmental > Terrestrial > Soil > Wetlands >...
GGGCAGGTCAACGACAGGCGCACCAACGGGCAGGCCAACGACGGGCGCACCAACGGGCAGGTCAACGACAGGCGCACCAACGGGCAGGCCAACGACGGGCGCACCAACGGGCAGGTCAACGACAGGCGCACCAACGGGCAGGCCAACGACGGGCAGGCCAACGACGGGCGCACCAACGGGCAGGCCAACAACGGGCAGGCCAACGACAGGCGCACCAATGGGCAGGCCAACGCCAGCAGTCAATAGGCCAACGCCAGCAGTCAATAGGCCAACGCCAGCAGTCAATAGGCCAACGCCAGCAGTCAATAGGCCAACGCCAGCAGTCAATAGGCCAACGCCAGCTGCTACCAGGCCGACGCCAGCAGTCAATAGGCCAACGCCAGCAGTCAATAGGCCAACGCCAGCTGCTACCAGGCCGACGCCAGCAGTCAATAGGCCAACGCCAGCTGCTACCAGGCCGACGCCAGCAGTCAATAGGCCAACGCCAGCTGCTACCAGGCCAACGCCAGCAGCTACTAGGCCTACGCCAAAGCCCGCTCCCGCTGCTCGAGAGAAGCCTAAGCGAAACACCGATTGATCTTGCTTGTGGTATCTCAACCCCCTTCTCGCGTTTACGCTTGAGGGGGTTGTTATTTGCAGCGGGTATGTTGTAGCACTTGCACAAAATGAAGACACTTAGACGGGAAGCATATTTTTGTAACAGATGCAACGATATGCCATTCCTTCGGTACGTATTCAAAAAGCGCTTTTCAAATTGATTGAGTGTGTCTACAAATTTCAGGGCTATTCACAAAATTTTTACTTGACTAGATAACTGGGTGCATTTAGACTCCGGCTGTTTTCATTTTGTGGAGCGCCTTTCATGGGCACTTGTTCGAGTGGTAGTTGTTGCCAGTTCTATTCTGGCTTTGCCTCGGCAAGATAACGCAGGATATTTCCCCTGCCGTCATCGTGTCACTGGCAGATGATGGCATCCCCGTGTACGCAAGCTTGTCTGCGACACACAGATTCCCATAAACATATTATTTAGACGAATTCGCCACTAAACTTGGGAAAATTCTTGCTCATGCCGATTCGGTTTTCATATGCGTCGGCATATGCAGCCATTGTTCATCCGCATCATTAGATCGGGTGTTCAGGGACACGAACGAGTATCTATGAAAGGTTTTTCGCATTTATTTCTTGCGGAGGACCCGATGTACAAAAAAATCTACGACTGGTAATCAGCTTTCTATTAGCGCGTGCCATCTCTCTACCCTTGACTGCACACGGAGAGGATGTGCCGAACGAAATCTGGAATGCCAAGTTCCAGAGTACGTATGTATGGCAAGCAAAGCCATCGTTTCAAGCTCCCTATACCGGCATTAATAGCTTGCGTCCAGAATCAGAAAAGAGCTACTCCCTTTCTGCGACTGCTGGATTCGGATGGCGGCCTTGGCAAAACACCGAGCTCTACTTTAACCCTGAAGTTATGCAAGGTGTGCCGCTGTCTGGGATGAAGGGATTTGGGGGATTGCCGAATGGCGAACTGCAAAAGACCAGTGGCCCCAATCCGACGCTCTATCTCGCACGGCTGTTTCTGCGTCAGTCTTGGAATATGGGCGGCGAGAATGAGGCTGTGGAGTCTAGCATGAACCAACTCGGTGGCATGGTCGATAAAAGGCGCATTGTTATAACGGCAGGTAAATTCTCGATCACGGATCTTTTCGATAATAGTAAGTATGCACACGATCCGCGAACTCGATTTTTGAATACCGCATTAATGACCCATGGCGCCTACGATTATGCATCTGATGCGCGCGGCTATACCTGGGGGCTGCAGTCGAGTATTTTTACGATGACTGGGCATTGCGTGCTGGTCGCTTCATGCAGCCTGCAGAATCGAATGGTTTGCCCTTGGATACGAACATATTGACCCACTATGGCGATCAGGTCGAACTGGAACACGCCCATACCGTCGGCAACCAACATGGCAAGTTGCGACTGCTCGCATTTCGCAACAAGGCAAATATGGGAAGTTTTCGTGATGCGCTGGCGGATGCCGCAAATAATGGCGGCATACCAGACGTCGCACGGGTACGGAAAGAAACGATCAAGTATGGCTTTGGCATCAACGCAGAACAGAATGTGACGGCAGACATCGGTGCCTTTGCAAGGGCCAGCTGGAGCGATGGAGGATCAGAATCTTATGCTTTCGCTGAAATTGAGCGGTCAATGTCCGTGGGTGCTGTAGTGAAGGGGCGTGCGTGGGGGCGCAATGACGACACGGTCGGTCTCGCCTTTGTTCGCAATGGATTATCAAAATCGCACCAAGATTATTTGGTTGCTGTCGGGCATGGCGCTTTCATTGGTGATGGAGGATTGAACTATCGTCCTGAAGCGATCTTGGAGGCCTACTACAACGTTAGCTTGACGAAGAATACATGGATGACGCTGGATATCCAGCGCATTACCAATCCCGCCTATAACGCTGATCGGGGCCCGGTAACTGTTGGCTCAGTAAGGTTGCACGCAGAACTCTAAAGAAGCAATTATTCTGCAAGGGATTTCAATCCAACAACAACGGGAGTAAAATCCATACGTTTTCATTATCAGGAGTCCTTTGTGGACAGTGACAGTAGATCATGTAGTCAATGGCTGGCAATAGCTGGCTTCTATTTCGCGGGTTAACCCGACGGTCCTTTTCGTCGCTAACCCGCATCAAGCGGGTTAGTGCACATCAGTCCAGCTTTCTGCTGGCACATTCAGCACTTTCCTTCTGACTTTTGCCGTATTCGTTTCTTGCATGCGCTTTCTGCGCAAACGGGAGACGCGGCGCTTTGTCTTGCCAAGAAAATAGCTAGCCTTTCAATGGCCATGTATGGCGAGACGCGATTTGGACAAACCAGAAGGCCATGCGGTCTTTCGGTTTGTATGGCTCCAACCGACAAACAAGAAGAGAGTAAGCGTAATGAATTTCTTTTCCAAGATTTTTTACCAGATTCAGAAGGTCTGGAAATCCATCAAACTGTACCTGATCCTCTGTGGCCCAGGACTAGTGGTGATGGTGGCCGACAATGATGCTGGCGGCATCACGACCTATGCTGCTACCGGCGCAAAATACGGTTATGGACTGATATGGTTCCTGTTGCTCCTGATTCCGATAGCCTACTTTGTTCAGGAAATGACGGTTCGACTGGGTGCAGTTACGAAGCGCGGGCATGCCGAAGCAATTTTTGAGGGCTTTGGTGCGTTCTGGGGCTGGTTCTCGTTGCTGGATCTTTTGTTTCTTGATTGGCTTACGTTGGTGACTGAGTTCATCGGAATGACATCCGCCTTGGCAATCTTTGGCGTCCCAGCGTGGATGACCGTGCTTGGTGTGTGCTTGTTCATGGGCCTCATCATGCTCAACGGGCGTTACTGGACATGGGAAAAAATTGCCATGCTTTTCTGCGCCCTGAATCTGATCTATATCCCTGGCGCCTTCATGGTCAATCCATCGGTGTCGCAAATTATCCATAACGGCTTGGTACCCAACTGGCCAGGTGGATTCAACGGTGAATTGTTCTTCTACCTGATGGCTAATATTGGCACGACTATCGCACCATGGATGCTGTTCTTCCAGCAAAGCGCAGTAGTCGATAAAGGGATTAGTGAAAAAGACATCCCATGGGGCAAGTTAGATACCTTGATCGGCTCGGTAATAACGGTCGTCGTTGCCATCTTTATCGTCGTTGTGACCGGGACAATTCTTCCAGGTGTTGATATCGACGACGCGGCGCAAGCAGCCATCCAATTGATGGATTACAACAAGTATGTTGGCACCTTCCTCGCGATCGGACTCTTTAATGCCGGTTTGCTGGGCGCCATTTGTATTTCTCTAGCAAGTTCTTGGGCATTTGGTGAGATTTTCGGATGGGCGCACTCGCTCAACAATAAGGTCAAAGAAGCGCCCTGGTTCTATGCCTGCTATTTCTTCACGCTGATAACGGCAGGATTGGTTGTGCTGATTCCTAATGCGCCATTAGTGCTGATTACACTATTTGTCCAAGTCGTCGCCGTGACCTTGTTGCCGGCGGCCTTGGTATTTCTGATTTTGCTTCTAAATGATAAAAAGACCATGGGCAAGTATGCCAATACGCCCATGCAAAATGCCATCTGCGGCTTCATCGTCGTGGTGATCGTCATCCTGTCAACGCTGTATGGCCTCAGCGTTTTGTTCCCTAACATGTTCAAATAAGGAGCCAAGCCATGTCATTCATTACCCAACCCTTTGGCCGATTCCTGCGCAGGATCAGAGAAATCAATCAGCGCTATGAAGGTAAACGCGTTGAAATGTCGAAAGGCGTCAAGATTACGCTCTTCATGCTGCGTGCCTATCTGCTGCTGCTCGTCGGCCTAATGGTGTACAGCTTCATTACAAAACTCTGAGCCAGAAAGGAAAAACAGCATGGTTGCTCTGATTAGCAAAGAATTTTTTCTGACGGAAATTATAGGTCGCAAGGTCTATCTGAACACCAAGCGCATTGGCAAGTTAGCCGATTTCGTGATCGTCGAGAACGGTCCCGTACCAGAAATAAGCCTTCTCGTTGTCAATCGGCCTTTCGGCTATCCATCGCTCCAGGTCCCATGGGATAAGGTCGTTATGGTGACCGGAAATGAGATCGTGATAGATATCGAAAACGTTGCTGACTATGAAAACAAGCAGGAAGATCACCAAATTCGGCTCAAGGATTTCATTGTCGACAAAAAGGTGCTCGATCTGGACGATAACGAAGTGGAAATCGTATTTGACGTCAAGTTAGTCGCAAGGGATGGAAAGCTGTATGCCAGCGAAGTTGATTTGAGCCGTACTAGGATACTGCGCAGACTGGGAATGAGGAAGCTAGCAGATTATTTCGCCAAAAAATACCCAGACACGATGCTTTCCTGGACCTATATCCAGCAGTTGCCCGAGCATATTGACAGCTTCAAAGGTCATGTCAAACTGAAAGTCCTAAAGGAGAACCTAGCCGACATTCACCCTGTTGATTTAGCCGACATTCTGGAGGAACTCGACCAAGCACAACGGCTGGCCGTTTTTGAGCAACTTGATGATGAGCATGCTTCCGATACATTGGAGGAAGTCGAGCCGCGTGTGCAGCGCGAGTTGATATCTTCAATCAAAGTTGAACGAGTTGTAGAGCTCATCAACCAGATGACACCGGGGCAAGCTGCTGATATTTTGGACATTCTCCCCGCAGATGATGCCAAGAATATTTTGGCCCTACTAGACCCCCAAATTGCTGATAAAACTGGTTTGCTGCTTCAACATCATGATGAAACAGTCAATCTGTTCATGACAAAAGGCTATATATCTTTTTTGCCAGCAGTTTCAGTAAGAGAAGTTTGGGAGCAATTTCGCCAAGTGGCGCGAGACAAGGATGTCATCATGTATGTCTATGTGGTGGACAACGAGAGCTGCCTTCAAGGCGTCATTGATTTGAAAGAAATCCTGCAAGCCGATTTTGACAAGACTCTCAATGAAATCATGACTACGAATATCATCACCTTCAAGAGCGGCGATTCGCTAGTAGACGTAGCGGAAGCTTTTGATCGCTACAGCTTCCGTGCGATACCAGTGACTGATGATGCAGAAAAAATGGTGGGGATAATTTCCTATAGAGACGTCATGAGCCTGAAGCATAGATTTATTTAATAGGAATTAACTTGCCTCTGCTACCCACACAACATAGGGAGGGCATCATTGCCTTGGTATTGATGAGGGTGAATTTGCGAAAATGGCTTAAACGTTCTGGGTGCAAAAATACCGAGACGCCAATCTATTCATTATGTACCAGCTATGACACCCGCAATTTATGATTTCATGGACGACAGTCACTAGCTTTGCAGGCCTCACCGTTATGGGGCCTGCTGCTTTAGGGATCGCCATATGGCTCATTGTCGGGCGTGGGTGGCGCATGGCCTTATGGTGGTGTCTGCTCTTTATAGCTGGTATGAGTTTGGTGGCCGTTTCAAAAATCGCTTTCATCGGATGGGGGATAGGAATCCGCTCGATCGATTTCACAGGTTTCAGCGGGCATTCCATGCGGGCCACGGCTGTCTTTCCTGTACTGTTTTACCTGATTCTGCAAAAGGCACCGCCCGTTGCTCGTGTGTCAGGTGTATTGCTCGGCATTGTATTTGGTGTGATCATCGGCATCTCTCGCCTAGTTTTACATTCCCATTCGGTTTCTGAAGCTGCTGCAGGATGTGTATTAGGTAGTATGGTCAGCCTCAGCTTTATTTGGATTTTAGGACCTTCACAAAAATTCGTTCTATACCGGTCACTTATTGCATTAAGTCTGATTACATTACTTGTAGCCCCATATGCAGAGCCCGCTCCCACGCAACGCTGGCTAATTGATCTTTCACTTTATCTTTCCGGACACGATAGACCGTTCGTGCGCCAAGGCTGGAAATTGGCCCCTTCTAATTGGCCACTCCAAAGGAGCGTATATAGGGAAAGGATTCTATTACAAGAACAAACAACAGGTTTATAAGAATATTGTGCGCCTTTAGCGTGCCCTACAAGCGGGTTCTTCATTTTAGTCTGGACGCAGCGCAGCGGAATTGAGAGGTTTATGCTCAAATCACTAATAACGCGCCGCGTTATTAGTTTGGCTAAAAATGTGCACTTTTGGTAATTTTACGGTTCTATTCGGCAAAAAAACCCAAAAAACCGGTATTATTAGCCCGTAATAAGGCATTTTTGACGGGGTATAAGAGAAAATTCCCTTGAGAGCTAGATAGTATAGGCGGGAGCTTAAATACCGGCGCGAGTATGCCCACACGTTCAGGGCGGGGGCAGCAGTCGATGTCGCTGGGGCATGGTGCAGGAATTACAGCACTTTTGCGATAGCCTCGACCACCTTGTCAATGTTGTGCAAATTCAGCGCGGCAACACAAATGCGGCCTGTGTCTAGTGCATATATCGAGAATTCGTCCTGCAGGCGCGCTACCTGCTCCTTGGTCAAGCCAGAATAGGAAAACATGCCGTTTTGCTGGATGACGAAGTCTAGGTCACTGTTTGGCGCCCTCTGCTTCAGTTTTTGCACCAGCAAGTGCCGCATCTCGCGGATACGCAGGCGCATCGCGGCGAGTTCGTCCTCCCATAGCTGGCGCAGTTCCGGCGTTGAAAGTACAGTAGCGACAACTCGCCCACCTTGGGTCGGCGGGTTTGAGTAGTTGGTGCGAATCACACGCTTCAACTGTGACAATACGCGCGCTGCTTCATCAGTTGATGAGGCGACAATGCTCAGTGCGCCGACGCGCTCACCATACAGCGAAAACGATTTGGAGAAAGAGTTGGACACAAACAAGGGGCCGCCAGCTTCGGCAAAACGGCGCACGACGCGCCCGTCAGCTTCGATGCTTTCAGCAAAGCCTTGATAGGCCATATCGAGAAACGGAATCAACCCGCGCCCGACGATCACAGGAATGATTTCACTCCATTGCGCATCAGTCAGATCGGCGCCAGTCGGATTGTGGCAGCACGCGTGCAACAAGATGATGGAACCTTGTGGCATCGTCTGAAGCGCATTCATCATGCCGCTGAAATTGACGCCACGCGTGCTTGCGTCGTAATACGGATAGGTATTGACCTTGAATCCGGCAGTTTCGAACAGCGCCCGATGGTTTTCCCAACTAGGGTCGCTGATCCATACTTCCGATTGTGGTAAAAATTGCATCAAAAAATCTGCTCCCAGCTTCAAAGCGCCGGTGCCGCCTATGGATTGCGCGGTAATCGCACGATTTTCCTGTATGACGGCACTGTCGGCACCAAAAACCAGCGCTTGCACCGCTTTGTCATAAGCGGGGAGGCCATCAATGGGTAAATAGGTGCGCGGGGTGGCTGCTTGCGTCATCATGGCTTCAGCCTTGTGCACACACTTTAGCAAGGGTACCTTGCCCATGTCATCGTAATAGACGCCAACGCCGAGATTGATTTTATTGGGATTTTTATCTGCGTTATAAGCCTCGGTGATGCCAAGGATCGGGTCACGCGGCGCCATTTGGATTGCGGCGAAAACAGAGTCAGCTAGCGGTTTGTTCATCGTGATAGGATGGAATATTGGTTGCGCAGCGCATTTACCATCGTTTCATACGAATTGCTGGATAATGTGCGACTGTCCGAACCCATGATATTAACAAAGGTCTGAGCTTCATGGCTGATTTATCCGATTATTCGATCAAAAATGACGAATCAAAATTCGTGAGTTTCCCTGATTCGCCGTTCCGCCTGTACCAGCCGTTTTTACCTGCTGGCGATCAGCCGCAAGCCATCGACAAACTGGTCGAGGGGCTCAAGGACGGCTTATCCTACCAAACCCTGCTGGGCGTCACCGGTTCCGGCAAGACCTTCACTATGGCAAATGTCATCGCGCGCACAGGACGGACAGCCATCGTGTTTGCGCCGAACAAGACGCTGGCGGCACAGTTGTACAGTGAATTTCGCGAATTTTTCCCGCAAAACGCGGTCGAGTACTTCGTTAGCTACTATGATTATTACCAGCCTGAGGCCTATGTGCCGCAGCGCGACTTGTTCATTGAGAAAGATTCATCAATCAACGAGCATATCGAACAAATGCGCCTGTCCTGTACCAAGTCGCTGATGGAGCGGCGTGACGTGGTGATCGTGGCGACTGTTTCGGCGATTTACGGTATCGGTAATCCTGATGAATACCACCAGATGATTTTGACACTGCGCCAGAAGGATAAATTGAGCCAGCGCGACGTCATCGCACGGCTAATTCAGATGCAGTACACGCGCAACGAAATCGACTTTGCTCGCGGTACCTTTCGCGTACGAGGCGACACCATAGATATATTTCCTGCCGAGCATGCAGAATTGGCAGTGCGCATCGATCTGTTTGATGACCAGGTTGACAGTCTGCAACTATTTGACCCGCTGACCGGGCGGGTGAAGCATAAAATCCCGCGCTTCACGCTCTATCCCGGCTCGCATTACGTCACGCCGAGAGCGACCGTATTACGCGCAATCGATAGCATCAAGGAGGAATTGCGCGAGCGATTGACATGGTTCCACCAGGAAAACAAGCTAATCGAAGAGCAGCGACTGGAGCAGCGCACACGCTTCGACCTGGAAATGATGAATGAAATTGGTTTCACCAAGGGCGTCGAAAACTATTCAAGGCATCTCAGTGGCGCTAAGCCCGGTGATCCGCCGCCGACTCTGGTCGACTACCTGCCACAAGATGCATTGATGTTTCTGGATGAATCGCACGTGATGATTGGGCAGCTCAATGGCATGTACAACGGTGACCGCGCACGCAAGATGAATCTGGTCGACTACGGTTTTCGCTTGCCATCGGCGCTGGACAACCGGCCCCTACGTTTTGATGAGTTTGAAGGCAAGATGCGGCAAACCATTTTTGTATCTGCCACGCCCGCGAATTATGAAAATCAGCATACAGGCCAGGTGGTAGAGCAATTGGTAAGGCCGACCGGCTTGGTCGATCCGGAAATTATCATCCGTCCTGCCAGCGCCCAGGTAGATGACCTGATGATGGAAATTCATAAGCGCGTGAAGGTCAACGAACGGGTGTTGGTCACGACCCTGACCAAGCGCATGGCTGAGCAGTTAACCGAGTTTCTTACCGAACACGGCATCAAGGTGCGCTATCTGCACAGCGACATCGACACGGTCGAGCGGGTTGAGATATTGCGCGATTTGCGGCTCGGCACTTTCGATGTGCTGGTTGGTATCAATCTATTGCGTGAGGGCTTAGATATTCCAGAAGTCTCACTGGTAGCTATTCTGGATGCCGACAAGGAAGGCTTTTTGCGTTCAGAGCGCAGCCTGATACAGACTATCGGCCGTGCAGCGCGCAACTTGCACGGCATGGCAATTTTGTACGCGGACAGGATCACCGACTCGATGAAACGTGCGATTGATGAAACAGATCGCCGCCGTACCAAGCAGATAGAGTTCAACCGTTTACACAACATTACGCCAGTTGGAATTACCAAAGAAATCAAAGACATGATAGATGGTCTTTATAGTTTGGATGATGCAAGAGACATGCTGCAAGTCGCGCAGGAAAGCGCCAAATATGAAGCGATGTCCGAAAAACAGGTAAGCAAGGAAATCAAACGCCTTGAAAAGCAGATGCATGACCATGCTAAAAATCTGGAGTTCGAACAGGCTGCGCAGGCACGCGACGATCTGAGGAAACTGAAAGAGCGACTCTTTGGCGCGGCGATTCCGGATTACCTGACCAGCATCATGAATAAATAAGCACCGACTGTATGCAAGCCACTTTGTCTCAACCCATGATTCCCTCCAGTATTCTCGAAGCGATTCAGCTCGCGCATCCCGACTGGCGGCCGATTTTACAAGCAGGTTTGGGGGCAGTAGCGCAAGCTGATCCAGCTTATTTAATGACGCTGGCACAAGATAATTATCTGCCGGATGGTGGTCGCATCTTCGCCGCTTTTGCGCAGCCGCTGGATGCCGTGCGTTATGTTCTGGTGGGTGAAGGACCGTATCCTCGGGTCGAGAGCGCTACCGGATTTTGTTTCATGGATGGCGCAGTAGGGGAGTTGTGGTCGGACACTGGCCTGTCCAAAAAAGTGAATCGCGCTACGTCGCTACGAAATTTTATGAAGATGCTGCTGGTGGCTGATGGCAAGTTATCAGAACTACAGACGACGGGAGATGCGGTGGCACCTATTGGTGCGGAAGCGCGAACGGCAGCGTCGCCGATGATATCAACACTTGCCAACTTGCAGGACAACCTGCAGCGGCAGGGATTTTTACTGCTGAATGCGACCCTGGTGTACCGTGCGCATGTGCCGCCAGCCAAGGAATCAAAAGCCTGGCTGCCATTTGTCCAAGCCGTGTTGCAAGCATTGACAGATCATGTGGATAAACAAGGGGTACCGGCACCTAAACTGGTACTGTGGGGGAAAATCGCAGAAAAGCTAACCGCTATCCCTGTTGCTGGGCGTTTTCCCAAAGCGGTATCGGAGCATCCTTACAATTTGTCATTCATCGCAAACCCGGATATGCAAGCCCTGTTTGGATCAATGCGCTTGCTTCAAAAAATTCCATAAGTCGAATTACAACCAATTGAAAATCATAACGTTGCATAATCAGGTCGCGCTGTGTAGTATCCGTCAGGCGTGTCGCGTTATTCTTTAAGCAACCCTAAGACAGCATTGCTGCCTCTATCAGCAACAACTTATTCTACCTATCTCATGCAATTTTCAGTCTATCAAGAAAGCCGTATTGGCGCCCGCAAGATCAATCAGGACCGCATGGGGTACATATTTACTCGCGACGCCTTGCTGCTTTTGCTGGCAGATGGCATGGGTGGGCATATTCAAGGCGAAATGGCGGCCACTATTGCGATGCAGACGATAGGTACGTTATTCCAGCAAACTGCGACGCCCTATATCAAGCGGCCAGAACGGTTTTTGGAAGATGCTTTTTATGCCGCGCACCGTGAAATTCATCGTTACACTGAAATTCACAAATTGCCAGAAACGCCACGCACGACGATCGTCGCATGCCTGATCCAGCATAACAGCGCGATCTGGGCACATTGTGGCGATTCACGGCTGTACTGGCTTCGCCAGGAACAGATACTGGCGCGCACACAAGACCATTCTCGTGTTGCAACCTTGATTGCGCAGGGCAAACTTGACCCTGCTCAGCGGGATACGCATCCAGACCGGAATAAGTTATTCAACTGCCTCGGCGCAGTCAATATGCCGATTGTCGAAACTTCGCGCAGTTTTCCGCTGCAAGCAGGCGATGTGATGCTGCTGTGCTCCGATGGTTTATGGTCCGTGCTGCCGGATCATATCCTGGTGAGAGATTTACAAGCGAATACTATCGTGCGTGCTGTGCCGGAACTTCTTAACAAAGCAGTTGCGATTGCCGGCATCAATTGCGATAACGCCACGGCGCTTGCAATGATGTGGGTGGGTGCAGATAGTTTGCATGATGCATCGACCATCACCACCAATACATTGCACGTAGGGGATGTGACATCCATGATTCAGACAGAACCACTCGACGGCCCTATATCTTGCAATACGGTCGACGACGACGAAATTGAAAAAGCGATTGATGAAATTCGCAACGCCATTCACCAATCCAACCGCATAACCTCCAAGGAATGATCTCCATGCGCAACGAAAATAGACCCAACGATTCTCTGCGATCAGTATCTCTGATACGGCACTTCACCAAACATGCTGAAGGCTCAGTACTAGCCGTATTTGGTGATACGCGAGTGATTTGCACTGCCAGCATTACCGACTCCGTACCCGGTTTTCTGAAAGGGAAGGGGCAGGGCTGGATGACAGCAGAATACGGCATGCTACCTCGTTCTACGCATACACGCATGGACCGCGAAGCGGCAAGAGGGCGCCAATCCGGGCGTACCCAGGAAATCCAGCGTCTGATAGGACGTTCCCTGCGCGCTGCTTTCGATCTGGGTGCTATCGGCGAGCGCACATTGCACCTCGATTGCGATGTCATTCAGGCGGATGGCGGCACGCGCACCGCAGCCATCACTGGTGCCATGGTCGCTGCCTATGATGCGTTTTCATTCCTGGTGGAACATAACAAACTACCAGCTATACCTTTGCGGCATTTTGTTGCCGCCATTTCGGTCGGCGTCTATCAAGGCACGCCTGTACTGGATCTCGACTACCCGGAAGATTCAGGTTGCGACACTGACATGAATGTGGTGATGACTGACTGCGGAAATTTCATCGAGGTGCAGGGAACAGCAGAGGGCGAGGCTTTCGATCGCGCAACGATGAACAAGTTGCTAGATCTAGCGCAAAAGGGCATTTTCGAACTGATCGAATTGCAAAAGACAACACTGGGACTGCCCCTCAAATAATCGCCTCACATGCATCGTAAAACCATCCTGGCATCAAACAATGCCGGCAAGCTCAAAGAGTTCGCTGAAATACTGGCTCCAACCGGTTTGGAACTGCATACACAATCAGAGTTTGATGTACCTGAAGCAGATGAACCTTTCCTGACATTTGTCGAAAACGCATTGACAAAGGCCCGGCACGCATCGCGGATTACCGGCTTGCCAGCGATGGCGGACGATTCCGGTATTTGTGTCGATGCGCTAGGGGGCGCACCAGGCGTGCTATCAGCGCGTTATGCAGGCGAACCAAAATCAGATGCACGCAATAATCAAAAGCTGGTCGAGGCACTGGCATCTCATGCGGACAAATCGGCCAGTTACTACTGCGTGCTGGTCTATCTCCGCCATGCAGATGACCCGCACCCTGTGATCGCCGAAGGTCGATGGCAGGGGGAGATTATTGCCACGCCACGTGGCCAGAACGGTTTTGGCTACGACCCATATTTCTGGATTCCAGCCCTGAACAAGACGGCTGCCGAACTATCGCCCGATGAAAAAAACCGGCTCTCGCATCGTGGGCAGGCATTGCGCTCCTTGATCGAAAAGCTGCGATGATACCTATCAAGCTTGCGGCGCTACCACCACTGTCGCTGTATATCCATTTTCCATGGTGCGTGCGCAAATGCCCCTATTGCGACTTTAATTCGCATGAAGCAAAAGGTGCGATCCCTGAAGCAGAATATCTCACCGCACTGCGTACCGATCTGGAGGTCGCGCTGCCGCTCATATGGGGACGAACTGTCCATACGGTATTCATTGGCGGCGGCACCCCCAGTTTGCTATCGGCGGCAAGTATGGAGCGATTGCTATCAGACGTGCGTGCGTTGCTGCCGCTCAGTGCAGGCGCCGAAATTACTATGGAAGCGAATCCGGGCACGGTTGAAGCAGCCAAATTCAAATCCTTCCGTGAAAGCGGTATCAATCGTTTGTCGCTTGGCATCCAGAGCTTTGATACACAACACCTCAAACTGCTGGGCCGCATCCACGATGGCGACGATGCGCGACGTGCCGTTGAAGTTGCACAAGCGAACTTTGATAATTTCAACCTCGATTTAATGTATGCACTGCCATCGCAAACAGTGGCGCAAGCGCAGCGCGATCTTGAAACTGCGCTTGCCTTTGCGCCGCCACACCTGTCGCTGTACCACCTGACGCTGGAACCGAACACCTACTTCGCCAAATTTCCCCCAGTCTTGCCGGACGACGACGCTAGTGCCGACATGCAGGACATGATAGAAAAATTGACCGAATCGGCAGGCTACCGACATTATGAAATTTCCGCGTACGCACAAGCGGGGCGGCAGGCGCGTCATAACCTGAATTATTGGCAGTTCGGCGATTATCTCGGTATCGGTGCAGGCGCACACTCAAAAATCTCCTTCCCTCAGCGCGTGCTGCGGCAGATGCGTTACCGTCAACCACAGGCGTATATCGAGCAAGCACTGCAGCGCACGCCGGTACAAGAAGAAAACGAAGTCAAGCAAAAGGATCTTGGGTTTGAGTTTATGCTCAACGCGCTGCGATTGACCGATGGATTTCCCCCCTACCTGTTTGCCGAACGTACCGGTATGGCGATCAATACGATAGACAAGGCGCTGAATCAAGCTGAAGCCAAAGGTTTACTGTTCCGCGACCACACTGTTATCAAGCCAACTGAACTGGGACGGCGCTTTTTGAACGATTTACAGCAAATGTTTTTGTAAGAGTGACGCGAAACGCTCTAGCTTCGGTATAATTGCGGTCTTCGGAAGCTTTGGCGCGTGGTTGAAGGCCAAAGTTTTGAAATTTGTTGTAACCGTATTAGGAAGCGTGGCCGAGTGGTTGAAGGCACCAGTCTTGAAAACTGGCGATGGGGTGACCTGTTCGTGAGTTCGAATCTCACCGCTTCCGCCAATATCTTTGTGTATCAATGAGTTACGCTCACTTGCGATACACTGCAAAACAGTAAGCCTAATGCATTAATCACGATTATTGAGTGCAATTTAGGCTTAGATTAGGCTTAAAAGTCAGCCCTCAATTTCATCTATACCTTCATTGCGCCTTCATTCTCGCACTAATCTATTTGTGAATATCCGACGCTATAACGATCAGTTCGCGGACGCACTGCGTCACCCGGTAGCGAAATGATTGCCTGCACTATGTCTTTCTTGGAGTTTTTTGGACCAAATAAGGGTGGGGCAGCAAACATCATCATGCTCGGCAGGTTTCCTGCCCCCTCACGTTGGATGCAAAACAGTAGCAAATACTACCCAATGCACATATTGGGCAAATAAGGGACGTCCATGTCGGATCAATAGATTTATTTACGCTCCCTTGCCTCCTCCGAGATTTCTCTACCACCATGCTGAATATCCTTTCCTGCGCCTTCAATAGTTGCAACCAGTGATTGATGCAGCAACGCCGACTAAAAATAGCGCGGTGTACAGCGAAAAGAAAATTTTCTTGATCATGATTAATCCCTCACTATAAAAAATGGATAAAGAACCGGCGTGATCTTCGTAATCATCCATGCCGATGGCAGGTGGCTTGCCAATTTCAAGACGTGCTGTCTGCAGAAAAATTATTTCCGTTAGTCTAGCCGCCGTCCATTTAGGGTCTAACTATTTCGTCGATGATGCCTTGATATATATCAACTTTAAAAGACGTATTCACTTTCGTGAGGGTCCATGTGAATAGTTTTTAAAGTGCGCTTGCTATCCCTCGTAATGCACACACCGAAGCCACGCATTTCGGTATCCCATAGGAATGTCTGCGCTATTGGTTTACTCGTTGTTGTTCTGGTTTTCGCAGGGAACTAAAACTCATTTGCCGTTCTTTTCGTTAGGCGTGCCAATGTCGGGGAAAGAGTTGGCCCCATTGGGTTGGACAGAATTTTGTAATTTTTAAGTGGATTCTTGCGGCTGAAGGGTTTGAAGGGTTATCCACGGTGCCGCCGCCGGCTTCTTCTCAAGCCGGTGGCGAGCTGCGCGGTGGGTAACCCGATTCATCGCCTACGCTGCCAATCCTGTTTTTGCAGCTTGTCATAGTAGAACGCATCCGGCGGTATCCCGTCAAGCGACTGGTGCGGCCGGTTTCTGTTGTAAAAGACTAGATAGCGTCCAACTCCGTGCTTCACTGCGCTCACCGTGTCATACGCGTGTAGATATATATCCTCATACTTGATTGATTTCCACAGCCGCTCGACAAATACGTTGTCGCGCCAGCTTCCCTTGCCATCCATGCTGATGGCGATCTGATGGTCCTTAAGCAGTTTGGTGAATTCCATGCTGGTGAACTGGCTGCCTTGGTCGGTGTTGAAGATTTCCGGTCTGCCGTAGCGATGTATCGCTTCCTGTACGGCTTCTAGGCAGAAGTCCGTCGTCATGGTGTTGGATATGCGCCAGGACAAGACTTTCCTACTGGCCCAGTCCAGCACGGCAAATAGGTAGACGAATCCGCGCTTCATGGGAACGTAGGTGATGTCACCTGCCCAGACGTGGTTGGCGCTGGTAATCTCCAGATTGCGCAGCAGATACGGGTAGACCGGGTGTGCCGGATGGCGGCGGCTGGTATTGGGCTTCTTGTAGGTCGCCTCTATCCCCATCCGATCCATCAGCGTGCTGATCCGTTTGCGCCCGACCGGCTGACCTTCCAGGCGCAGCATGTCGCGTAACATCCGACTACCGGCAAACGGACGCTCAAGATGAATCTCGTCCATCCGGCGCATCAGCGCCAAGTCAGTCGCGCTGATTTCCTGTTCCCGGTAGTAGGCCGTTGATCTGGTAATCCTCCCGCAAAATGAAGGCGTTTGAAAGTAGAATTTTCTTAATATGATTTTGAGGGAGTTTTACATGAAGACACCACGTTTTAGCGAAAAACAGATCATCAACATTTTGAAGCAGGCAGAA
>Ga0209123_1002244_pt1 | contig 16828 bp, 16 predicted proteins | sample BarGraIncu00431A_FD_184500 | JGI IMG/M metagenome (GOLD analysis project Ga0209123, IMG submission 184500) | Arctic peat soil microbial communities from Barrow, Alaska, USA - Barrow Graham LP Incubations 004-31A (SPAdes) (version 2) | ecosystem: Environmental > Terrestrial > Soil > Wetlands >...
TTCCCCGGAGACAGGTTGCTGACCGGAATCCGGCAACAAAAAAAGGACCTAGCCGAGTCTGGCTAAGTCCTCAAAAAATTTTGGAGCGGGAAACGGGATTCGAACCCGCGACCTTCAGCTTGGGAATTTGAAGTTGCATCTTTTACCACGCCCTACCCTCACCCACCAATCCTTATATATTCGACATGTTACGACACGTAAAACCTTATCGAGCTTTACTTTCCCCTACCCTCTTTTACCACAATCTGCTACAATATTGCTACAAAAATGAAAACAGGGAGGCCACAGATGCCATCCGAAAAATTGACCCAAAGGTTAGTCGATGCACTTCCCTCAAGTGAAAAGACCGTCATGTATTTTGATCAGAACCTCAAGGGGTTCGGCGTCTACACAACCAAGAGCGCGAAGACCTACTTTATCCAGGCGCGGGTCAATGGCAAAGAGGTTAAACGGACCATAGGAAAAGCCTCCCTGATGAAACTCGATGCCGCTCGAACCGATGCGAGGGAAATTCTTGCGCAAATGGCTAAGGGGGTTGACCCTGAAGAAGAGAAACGCCAGGCGGCGACGATGGCCTTGACGCTTATGCAGACGTTTGAGCGTTACAAGGAATCCCGTCAGCTCAAGCCCCGAACAATTAAATGCTATGACGACTTGCTAAACAGCTATGTCAAGGAATGGCACGACCAACCAATCAGCGGCATCACGAAAGAAATGATTTCTCAGAAGCATAGAGATATCGGTGACAAGCATGGGGAGAACGCCGCCAACAACCTCATGCGAACCATCCGGTCACTTTACAACTTCGCCTATATCTTGACAGATGAGAAGATAGCCCCTAACCCAGTACGGCGTCTCAGCCAGGCACGTCAATGGTTTAAATCGGAACGGCGTCAAACCTTCCTTAAACCGCACGAACTCCAACCGTGGAATGATGCCGTCATGCAGATTGAAAACACCGTGATCCGCGACTACCTGCTACTTACGGTATTCACCGGCCTCAGAAAGCAGGAAGGGCTTCAGCTGAAATGGTCCAACGTCAACATGCGAGACCGGTCATTCACAATCGCAGAGACAAAAAACGGGAAGCCTCATACCTTGCCGATGAGCAATTTCTTGTACGGGCTATTCGAGCAGCTTCAGGGTCGGCGTACCAATGAGTATGTATTCCCCGGCCCAGGCGCAGCCGGTCACCTAGTCGAACCGAAGAAGCAGCTTGATTTTATTGAGCGACAGACCCATTTGTCACTGAACGGGGTAACCACCAAGGACGAGCTTGACCAGGTAATTAAGAAGACACCAGACACCGTGTTACCGGGGATCAAGTTTTGCCTCCACGACCTGAGAAGGACGTTCATCACGGTTGCAGAGAGTCTCGACATACCGTATGCTGCCCTCAAGCGACTGCTGAACCATAGCGATGGTAACGATGTGACCGGCGGCTACCTGCAGATTACCACCGACCGCCTTCGGGAACCGATGGAACGGATCAGTACAAAACTAACGGAGCTAATGAACCCAGCAAATCCCACTCGTGGCGCAGAAGAGCACCCATTAACGCCCGCAGGAATAATTTAAATGAAATTCGACTTAGAAAAGATAAGAAATTCCATACCCAAGTTTGTAGACATCACTTTGGACCGTGTAGAATACGTGGCATCTCTACCAGCCTGGAGTTCCTTCGAGGCCATCTGCTATGCATTGGGAAAATGCCCTGTTGATGCAAAGACCCATGTGCCGACAGGGACCCCTTTTGTGTCACTCCCGCAGACGGACCTACTAATGGAGCACCTTGACCGAGCATTAATCGCAGGACTCCTAAAGCACATACCGCACACCAAAACCGGCAAGTTGGGTCAGATAAAAATTGAAGTAAACGGCCACTATTTTGAGCCTTTACCGTTCATGGAATGGCTTCATAACAACCCGACTTTGCCATGTGACAAGAGGCTGTACAAGGCAGTAATGCTTCACCATCAGGAGGTTGCGCAGAGGAAAGCCGCCTTTACTGAGGACATGAACGGCAAAACGCCCGAAATCCAAGTCCCGACCGAGATAGACCAAGAACTTTGGAGCCACGCTGAAAGAATAATTGAAAAGGACAGACTTGAGGCGCTGGAAAACGCAACAGGTCGCAGGAAGAATGCAATGCAAGGCGGTCACGGTAAGCGCCAGGTTAAAATAAAAGGAGCATACTATGCCCTATGGTATATCCGCCAAGGCTGCACTTGTATTAACCGCCCTCTCGCTGACATGATTTTTCAAGAGATGTACGGCCTGGTGCAAGCTAGTAGCGGTTCTAGCTGGGAAAAAGGCTACATCGAGGAAGGTGTCAAAATGGCTTTCTATGCCGAAGAGTCATCCAAATCAAGAGTTTACAAAGGAAGGGGCTGGGATAAATCCTGGCTCGACAAGAAGTGCGACCTTCATGGAACCGTTGGCCTTGACCCAAACCACATACCTCATTTGCGGTAAACGTCACCCCATCTGCAGTATGGGTAAGAGTCGGCTTGCAATACGCCGGAACACAACATTTTTACCCTACCACTAACCCCACCTCAACGCCGACCTCTAGCCCTCTCAACCAAAATAACCGCCTTATTTGCGGCAGAAAACGACTTTACTCCACTAAATACATCATCCTAACATACTAAATCGCCACCCTACCAAAGCTATCACTACCTAGCCAAAGCAAAACTACCACCCTCCCAAAGCAAATCGCCAGAACTCAAACGCAAAGCCTAACCCTATAAAAGCTAATATTTACAGAATGTTGGCTGCATACTTGCGAATACTCTTCCCAACAAGCATTGATCGCTTCGGCGACATTCTAGGAAAGGAGGAGTTTAAATGGCAGAGGAGATAGACAGGTTAATGAATCAGCAGCAGGTGGCAGATTGGACCGGTATGAGTGCAGCATGGTTCGAAATGGCACGGTTTAAGGGAACTGGAATTCCCTACGTGAAGATTGGGCGGGCTGTCCGGTACCGCACCAGCGACGTACAGAATTTTATTGCGACACACACGGTAGGATCCGGGATTTAAGTAAATCGCCGACGGGCGTAAGACGCAATCACCGGCTGTGGCACGACAACCAAGGATATATCCACAGACCAGGGGAGTTCGGCTTGAGACGGGCTCGCCAAACTCAAAACTAAGGCAAAAGATCTTAGTAGTAGTGAAGGTAAGTAAAATGCAAATTTGTTATAAAAATGACCAAGTTAAAATCTGTACCAGTAGTGCTGGAGATTGCGTTGGATGCCGACCTGGAAAAGGAATCACTGTGGAAATGATGACACTACATCATCTTACTCAGTTCTCTATTCAAATCAACACTGGCATATCAGAATTGCTCGGGGTTACCGAGGATCTAGTGAAACTCCACAGGAGTTCGAAGGTCGGTTATGAGAGAAAGCGTCTCTTACTCAAGCAAATCAAAAGGTTGATAAAACTGGCAAAAAAAATGGACTACTATGGCAACACCATTTCTCTCAACCTTATGGTTAACGACCTTTTGGACGAAGAGACTGCGGAATAGCTCGCACTAACAAAAAACAAAACATTGCTCTGTGAAAACCAAATAAAACACGAATTCCAACACAGCGTCCCGCTTCGGCGGGGCGAAAAATCTTAATATCATGAGGACTATTATGAGTAATGAAGAAACTGGGGCTGTTTCGGCGGCCTCCAACATAACCCCAGAGGCAACGGATGATTCCGTAGCGACGGAATCACAGGTCCCAGCAACCATTGACGAGCAGATTAGCACAGCTACCGTCAGCAATTACCAGGATGTACTCGGTGAAATTGCCCTGTTGGAGGATTCCGTTGTACAGGATTCGTACATCACTACGCTCGCTAAGGCATTGGGCATATCCAAGACACTGTTCACAAAAGAGCTGAAGAAGAAAATCGCAGCCATAGGTCCGTTAGCCGGAGACGATCAAGCGGAGGGTACCAAGAGGGCCATCTTTCCAGGCCTGGTTGACCTGGTTAAAGACGATGCCGGGAAAATCCGTTACCTCGTTAAGCAGGAGGGTGGTGTTCACCTGGCAGAATCGTGGATGGACGAGGATGGATACCCTTGTATTCCACCGGAGAAGAACAACATCGAGTTTCAGTTACCCGATGCCACCCGCGTCATGAGCTACTACGAGGATACAGACGACCACAGGATTTACGAGGATCTTCAGGTCTTCTTCAAACGGTTCTCGTATCTCAATGACGAGGCATGGCCGATCATTATCCTGTCGGTCTTCCTGTCCTACATCCAAGACCACCCAGACGTTCGCTATATCCCCGGCATCTACTTCTACGCAGCAGCCGAGCGTGGCAAGAGTCGTACCGCTAAAACCATGCTTGCGACCTCCTACAGGGGAATACACCTGGTGGACATCAGGCCAGCCAACATCATCAGGTTTTCTGAACGGCTCAACGCCACACTTTTCTTTGACATCACTGACTTATGGAAGTCAGCAGAGAAAGGCGAAGGTGCCCAGGACATCCTTCTCGGCAGGTTTGAGAAGGGCACGAGGGTGGCAAGGGTACTCAATCCCGAAAAGGGACCTTTCGATGACCAGACGTTCTTCAGCGTCTACGGGAGCACCATCTTCGCAACCAACGAACCGGCAAACTCGATCTTTGAGAGCCGATGCCTATCCATCTCCATGCCGAATAAGCCTGGACATTACGAGAACCTGACACCGGAGATGGGGCTGCCTTTCAAGGACAGGTTGACAGCGTGGAGAGCCAGAATGATGGAGAGGAGTCTACCCTATGTTGAACCGGTACCGGGAGTCGGCGGCAGGCTCTGGGACATAAGCCGGCCACTTTTCCAGTTAGCCATGATGGTCGCTCCTGAGTCCTTCGATTTGATCAAGAAGGTCGTCCTCGAAATGGCGGGTCAGAAGGTCGAAAACAAACGAGAAACACTTGAAGGCAAGATTATAGGTGCCATCGATAAGTTGGTTGACAAAAAGGCTCCTGAACCTTGGGAAGTTCCGGTCGAGGATATTCGCAGCCGGGTCAATAGTAATATTGCAGCACAATACCAGCACAACCCGCAGAAGATAGGCAGACGCATACAGTCCCTGAGCATCAAATCAAAAAAGGTCAACGGTATGGCGCGGATAACGATAACCGAGCATGAGTTGAACGTGCTCAAGGAACAACACGGGCTTATGGAACCCACTGTAGCAGGAGAAACGCTACCTCTCTCTACCACTCGCTTGGAGGCAGCAACCACGGGCCATGACGCAGGTAGAGAGTCCGAGGAGAGTCAGGAACTCGCCACCGACTCGCCTGAACAGAAATCCGATGATTTACAGGAGGATAGGAGAGTAGTCGAGAGTAGTGGGGAGTCACCAGACCTACCTGCCACTGAGGCCGACGAACAGCATCAAGCGTACCTTCACCTGATTACCGGAACAGAGGAACTGACCGCCACCGACCACACCGAAACTGGCCACCCCGAAAAGGCAAAGGTCATTGACATGAGCGAGTACGCCGCAAAGACTGCCTCACCGGACCAGGACAACCCGGTTAAGGAGAAGGTTAGGGCCAAGATACGGTTCGCAACGAAACGTTAACCACCATGGGGAGGGGAAGACCATTTCCCTCCCTGAACTTAAACCCACGAGGATAAAAATGAACAATTTCAACAAAGCAAAATCGAGCTACGGTGTCGGCGAGTGGGCACCATACAGCTACAATATCGGTACCGGCTGCTCGAACGGGTGCAAGTACTGCTATGCACGGGAGATAGCCCTTAAGACCGGAACGCTTACGGATAAGGTCAAGTGGACGAACGAGCGGGTAAACCAGAACAAGGTCGATATCCAGGAGAAGGCAGACGGAAGGGTTATGTTCCCCAGCATGCACGACATATCCGACAACAACCTGGTGACCTACATGGCGACACTGAAAAATATCCTAAAGACTGGGAACCAGGTACTGATCGTCTCCAAACCACGGATGACCTGTATCCAGTCGATCTGCGACGCGTTCAAGAGTTCCAGGGAGAACATCCTTTACCGTTTCACTATCGGCAGCTTGAACGAGCGGGTCTGCAAATTTTGGGAGCCTAACGCACCCAAACCCCAGGAGCGAATCAGTGCTTTGAAATACGCCTTTGAAGCCGGGTATCAGACCAGTGTCAGCGCCGAGCCGATGCTTGAGGGGTATCGGGAAGCGATAGCTCTCTACGAAGCCCTTGAACCGATGATTACCGACACAATCTGGTTCGGGAAAATGCAGGAGATCAATGACCGGGTTGATATGTCCGTTCCCTTGAACAACTGTGCCGCTCAGTTCATTCGGGATTTTCAGAGCGACGCAAACATCAGACGGTTGTACGAGGCATTGAAGGACCGTCCAAAGGTCAAGTGGAAGGACTCGATACGGGAGGTGGTAGGAATCTGATCAAGAGGCCCCTGAGAAGAAATTCGACGGGGCCTTCCCTTTAAAACCTAGCGCACAAATCATGGCGGTTTTGGGAGGATGGAACGGAATTACCTTGTCAGAATGGCAAGATTGAGCTAGATTGACGGCGCCTAATAAGATCTGGCGTTTTCACGACCATGTCACAAAAAATGGCAAAGTAGATGATTAAAAGGCCATTGGTATGGTGGGATTGAATCTGCAGAATATCGCATACTGACAACCATGTGATGACAATTGAAGCGCTAAAGTTTCATAAACTGAAAAAGCAATGGGAGGTCATAATGCAAGCCCAACAGTACAATTCGAACAGAATGGGGCAGCTCGAAGAACTGCTTGAAATCGAGTACGAAAAAATGCACGAATTCGAAAAGGCAATTTCAATATGTGATGGCATAAGTCAAAGGATTTCTTTGCGACAACAAATTAAACGCGAGCTAACGCCGCGTCTTAGAAGTTTGGAAAAGGAATACGCCGAGCTTTTGGCCTCGGACACACCTGCTGAAAAGATTCCCGTAGCTGAAGCCGAATTTTTTGTCGGCGAATTGCTTTCGGCAGTTGTGAAATGTCAAGAGTATAGTCCAAGGGAATCGCCTACTGAAATGATTCGCCTCCTCTTAGAAATTAAGACAAAACTTGAGAACCCAGGCAAAACGGCAGCAGCAAAGCTTAAAATAGCCCTACCAATAATTCCTCTAATTGCCTCATATGAAATGGAACTTGATACGGAAAATGCCATAACCCAGATCTGGCGAACAATCCGAAATTATTTTAGAGGATTAGTCAGCCACCCCAAGTAGGCTCGTCGCCCAACGCGCTAAAAGCGGCGAGCCCAAGTATGACGGCGCAACTCCCTATAGAGGCAGGTGTTGCTACTGCTCTACTACATCCACAACGTAGAGTTACAGCAATAATCGCATTATGCTCCGGCATTTTTTCAACGTCCTTATTAGCCGCCTATTTCAGTGGTCCAATATTGGCACTATTTGCTCCGGTTCCATTTCTTGTTTCAACTATTCTATTAAGGAATAGACTATTCCCGGGTTTTTCAAGCCACTCAAGATTCAATAAATTGTCATTATGGATCATCTCTGTCAGTTCTTCGCTCTATTTTATGCCGAAGTCTCAATTAAGTTCAACCATAACAGATGCAATGTTGCCGATTGCCAATAATTTAAACATAGATTATCTCGCCAATCCTTTAGTTTTCAACTCCTTAATAGTGGCACTAATTTGCTTCACAACTATTGGATTTAATATTAGGTTACACATCTATGAAATAATACATCCCCCAGTAAATCCTAATAACTCAATAGATGCTTATAATAGATCCGATTTCAATGCCAACTTAAAGCGGTACTGCAACGCACTTCTGGCTGAGTTGGATAGGTATGACAAGGATGTTAATTGGAGCGACAACGACCTTACTCCCCTTGAGGCCGAGGTAGAGTCAGAACGCAGCGTCAATAGGCGGCCCCTAATTGTATCTGACCTCGTGGAGGCAATTCGAGGTGACCGTATCTCATCCGTATTTATAATCCTAGGTGACCCAGGATCTGGCAAGAGTGTATCGCTGCGGAGACTTGTACGTATGCTTTGCGGTCAAGCCACAGACACTGGCGTTGTACCTGTCTATATAAACTTGCGCGAATATCCGGTCAACGAAAAAATCACAACCGAATCACTTGTCCGTTTTGTGCGAGAGGCAGCATTCCTCCAAACGGGTCGCGATGGACGTGCCTTCCTGGATATCTGGTACGAAACCTTCCGAAAAAATGGACACCTCCTCTTTGTTTTTGATTCTTTCGATGAACTCCCCCAGGTACTAGATTGTGACGACCTTAGCGAGTCACATAAACAGATATCCTACACGTTCGACCGTCTTTTTACACAAGAATTTCAGTCATGCCATGCGGTACTTGCTTCACGACATTTCCGTGCACCGGTTGGTGTTAAGGGTACCCGCCTTTTAATACGCCCTTTCAGCGAAAGCCAAATTCGGCAAGCAATGCAGACATGGCTTAAGGGTTGGGGTATCGATTCGGACCTATATATCCGTAAGCTTTTTAGTGAGAAGCCGCATTTGGTACCGTCATTACGCAATCCGTTTACCGCGGAATTAATAGCAGAGCATGCACGTAGCGGTGCAGGTGAAAAGCTGCCTGATAGCATGTTTGCAGTTTTTGACCAATACTTAACGGAACGTTTTACCAAAGACTTGGCTGCACGATCAAAATCTTATTTTTCAACAGACGAGCTACGCAAAGGGGCGGCTACTATTGCAGAACAGATGTATAAGAACCAGGATTTTGGCCTTGAAGCTGATTTAGAATATATCACCAGTTTACTTAATGATTCGTTTAGCGAACAAGCCCACGAGGTAATTGAGGCACTACGTTACTCCAGAATTGTCCGTGTTGGAGGCCACGACAGAAGACGATTTTCATTTGTGCACCGGCGATTTGCCGAATTTTTTGTTGTAGATGCTATCATAAAGACGAATGCGGACCTACCGATAGAATCGATACCTACCGATTCACGTTGGCGTGATTGCCTAGTCATGCTCTGCGGAATAGCAGATCTGACAGTTCGAAAGCGAATAGCCGAATATTGTTGGTCTGTTATAGTTGATTCTCTTGACGAGTTGTTAGATGGAAATATCAATGAGGCTCGTGATGCAATCCATTGTAGCCGTTTTCTAGCGGATGCATTCCGGTCAGATCCCGAAGCAATAGAAGATGTCCAGGCGCCATTGGGTGGAATTGTCTCCGCAATGATTGAATCAGAAAGCCTATTGTCAGCCAAGATAGCTGCCGAGATGATACCTCTAATTGATAGTACTGCTCAACAAGAGGCCATAACTAATGCATTTAATACAAAAAGCCCATGGATATGCGATACAACGTTCGGATCCTGTCGGCATCTTGCATCTATAGATTTTGAGACACGCAACTTAATTCGTAATTATATGTGTTCTTTGAAAACAAGCGAATTAATTAATAGATTTAAAGATCTGAATTTTAGTATGGGCCTGTCAGATGCTTTTCGGAAACAGCGAATATATTTAAATATGTATTTAACAGAAGTATGTTTTTTGACATTAATATCACTGGCAATTTGTTGTTATGCAGTTATTGATCCGTGGTTGATTATAGGTATAGCATTTATTACAGGTATTTTGACACTGATCAATATGAGAAAGGAGATATTTCATAATAAGAACAGCTATGAATATTATAGCCGTAACCGATACACTTTTAGCGAGCATAAACTCGACCTTATATACTTACGTAATTTCATTAGTATAGGGTTGGGCCAAATCGTATTTCACTATCTCTATAGTTCAAAGACAATACTATCGACACTTCACATACGGACAGAATTGTTTGTCCTGATATGTATTTTACTGTTTGGAGTTTTTGGTATTTTTAGGACTTATATATTATTATCATTGTACTTAGTTTTAATGGCATTGAAAGTGAACATATACCCAGACTTCATTTTGGTGTTTAAGACCGTTGAGTACCTATTAAGCAGTATTATTTTCTGTGAACTTGGATCTTGGATTTGGGGTATGATTAACTTAGGCACGGTAGTCATGATTGCTGATACGCATGACAGAGAAAAGATTTTTAAAATTCTAATCAGTCAGATTAAAAAAATAATCTTTTGGTGTAGTACTAAAAAAATATCCCTATCTATTATACCTATGGTTATTTTCGCCACGGCTGTAATATGCTCGGTCCTGTTATTAATTTCAAAATGGGGAATCCTGCCTTATTTCGTTAAAATATGCATCAACGTAATGATGGGTTTTTCCCTAATTTTAATTTGTTGCTTTTTTATGGCTCTGCTATACAAAGAAGTCGAACGTTTGATTTCAGACTTATATCCAAGAATCTCTGACTTGTGGCACGGGATTCATGACCATAGGCGCTTGAGACAAAGTGGATTCCCACCCAAAATTTCTTGTGATGACGTTTACAGTACGTGTCAGTCCTACCGTTCAAAAACGGTGCGCCGTCAGTATCTTGAGAGACTTCGTTGCCGAAGGGTTCCGCTAATTGGAGAAATCACCTTAGCCCCAGAGGATCTTTTGCTAGACCCGTTGGTGGCTGAGGAGATTGCTAGATTGCATGAACAATGGTACGGATTTGCCGGATGAAATTTGATGAACTGGAAAAATGACGGTATTCCCAATGGCACGGTGCATTGCGTTAGGGTTTACGTTTATTAATTACGCTCACCAATAGTCATACGGGTTATCTTAACGAGCAACACCTGGAATCACTTCAGGATTCTGCTAATTACAGAGTGAAGATGTGGCGAAGACTGTGACAAATATACTATTTTTAAAGATTATATTATATTTCGGTAGAATGCCGAGATGTTATTATGATTTTAATTTTACTGAAAAGTTGCAAATCAATATGGATACATAGAGAACGATTTAGAGACCAGGAAAAAGCGAAGCCAGTGAAAAGGTATTAGTATTTTTAACATCATCTTTAAAAACTCGACGGGTAAACCCATTCTTTGTTCATTACTAAATCATCTTTGTGATAAGTTCATCCGTGTCTTCCGAAAGACAAATCGCTATTCTATTCACGATGATTTTACTAAGATCAATAGATTGTTGAATGCGACCAGACGCCCAACCACTTGCCTGTGAAATGCGATGTACTACTAAATCTCGTTCATCGAAAATTTCGTTCCATTGACTGGTCATACGTGTAACCCGTGCATCAACTTTTAAATCACCAGTGTAAGCTTCGATCTCCGGTGCGTCACAGATGCGGTACCATAGGTTGGGAATCCCAATATTTTTTGAAATATCGGTAACTTGTAATGACCTAAAGTTCCCCTGGTTGTAAACTAATTGCTCTTTAAGCAACTGGTATCCTTTGTGACCTTTTAGGCATTTTTCAAGATTAGAAACTATATTAGCAGCTGATTTTAGCCCTCCATAACTTTTGCATTTCTTTAGATCTTTAATCGCACAGTCTAAGTTGGTGAATTGAAGCATTTCACGAAGTTCTCGGCAATCGCAGAAAGTATCCTCCAATATCGAGAGGTATTCTTGGAATAGACTACGCAAGGATTCTTCAATCGTAGCAGACAAGGCGACGATTGTATTATTAAAAATAACAAGCCTCAACTTTGCCTCAGGTGCCATTCCTTCAATATACTGAAGAATGTCAGTCAGAGTTTCAACAGCACTTTCAAAATCACCAAAAATTGGCTGGAATCTGGGACCTGCCTGTATTGTAATTTTAGATTGCATCGTCAAGAATCTTCCCGATCGTATCAATACGATCTTTGATGGCTTTGGCAGTATTTGCTTTACCTGTTAGTAGCCCAAGATTACTTTGCAACATACTTATTAATCCAGATTGAATTGCACAGCGTTTGTCAATAAATTGATCCAACATGTGAATTCTTCGATATAGGGCGACCATTAAAGCATCGAAAAGAGCAACAGATACTCGTTGTTTACCCTTTTCTTCCGGAGGTAATAGAAATGGTTTTCCCTGGAAAATACTATCACAGGCATTGATCAACTTTTCAAACACAAGCCTATACTCTTCCAATGCATGAAGAGCAACATCACTGTGACGCTTCATACAGTTATCTAATATGTCTCGCATCGAGCCTTTAATATTTTCGTCATCCATGAGCGCAAAAAATCTTAATATTATCTGACAGTCGTTCATTCTAGAGTAGAGACTATTCTTTTGCCGAGCAGGGTTTTCATAATATTCGTTTTCATCGGTTTCCGTGTATTCGGGTATCCCAAACACTCTACAGAATACATTATTTCGCGTCAGTGTAACTATAAGCTCATTGAACGGTCCACGATAAAGACTGTTTCTAATTTCTTGAGGGTTTAGATTTTCTCCACCTGTATTTAACCTTTCAAAAACGTACCTACGCACAACAAAAGGATCGCTTTGGTCAGATTTAGTTTCTCTAAGTAGCACAACTGCTCCAATAGTGCCTCTGTCGAGCCCCCGTCTTATTTTGGGAGGCAATTTATTATAACGTCTGCCATTTATGAAACTCAGTTTTTCTAAGCCTGTAAGGGCAAAATTGTTCTCCATAAATTCGTGAATAGCGTTAAGTCTTTGCTGTCCGTCCATTACCTCGTACCGGGCAAGATCACTTTCATATAGGAAAATCGGTGGAATTGGTATATTCAATAGGAGTGATTCGATCAAGGATGACTTCTTTTTGTTAGACCATCTAAGGCGACGCTGATATTCCGGACGAAGATTGATGATTTCTTTCCCGTTAATCAAGTCTTTGATTTGGGGTAGAAAAAAGTTATTTGACTGATAAATAACCCTAAAAGAAAGATTCTGGTAGGCTTCTTCAATTTCACTGTCAGTTTTAGGTACATTTAGGGCAACTGGTTGCTCATCATCTTGTTCTGAGAATTCCTCTTGGTTAATTGCATCGAGAGTCAGCTGCATTTAAATTGCCTCCTGTCAGAAACTGTCGAGCTGATGGCACTTAACATGGACATCGTTGGGACACAGACTACGTTCGGTCCTTACTTTTACATGGGTGCGACTATGCCCAGTAAGGCATAAATAACATTTTTTAATCGATTTTCATAGCTTAAATACTTCGCTCCTGTCAAGCGCTTCCAATTATCACCACCATTACCCTCTGGTAAACCCTACTACTCTCTACCACTCTCTGTAAACTGCGTTAAACCTGATAGTTACATGGTGGCGAGTCAGGTAGCGAGTCAAGTCAGCCTTTCAACTCTCTAGCGACTCTCCTCAGGGCCAAGTGCAACAATATTAGTCATTTTGGCATTTAGTAGCGTGTTGTAGAGAGTCCCCAGGTATAACCTCCTCCGTATCGATACCGCCAAATAGCACCCCCTTCTACCATATTCCATCCAACGCCAACAACATTCCGTTATTAACATACATGTACAGAATTCTGTGCACATTAACTTAACGGAGGTTCCTCATGGAAACCCTACTCGACAAGAAGCAGGTGGCTGAACTGCTCAACATTTCAGTCAAAACACTCGACATCTGGATTCAGAAACATAAAGCTCCTATGCCAGTACGGATCGGCAGGATGGTACGTTTCAAAAAGTCAGAAGTCGAAGCATTCATTCAAGATTTAAAAGCGGAGGGGATTTAAAATGAAATCATTATTAGTGGATATCTTAGGATGTAATTACAGCAAGTTGACCAGTTTCCAGAGTGCTGGTAAGACATGGTTTAAGGCCCAGGACGTTTGCTCATTATTGGGGCTCAGGAATACCAGCGTGGCGGTTAAAGGTAACAACGTGAGGATAGGGTACTTCGGCATTGACCAGAACGACATATTCCGGCTAAGTCCCCATAAAAACTCAACTCTGTATATATCCGAGGCTGGGGTATACAAGCTCATCTTGAAGAGCAGGAAACCGGCAGCGTACATGATCAAAGTTCAGTTAAGCCAAAGGGTACTACCGGAGATCATGAGACAAGGAGGATTCTCAGAAACGATAGTTGCGCCGGGTACTGCATGATATTCTAATATTATTATCCCAGGTTGGTTTCGATTTCATTTTATATATATACAGGAGTCCAGCCTGGGTAGAAAAGGAAATATGGGACCCAGAAGTGAAAGCGGGGACCCCAGGGGTCAATATTGGCCATACACACAAGCATAAGGCGCAGTTCCCATTACGGAGCTGCGCTTTTTTGCGTCAAGAGGACAGTATTGAACCTGCCAGCGGGAAGGTCGCCCTATGCTGTGACATCTGAGACACGTGAGACACGCGCTTTTAGGGGACCTTCAAAAAATCTGCATAATCAGGGGCAACAAGCTCGGTCCGTCTCAGACAGCTTAACTCAACCCTCTTGTTTTTTTCGATGTCTCAGATGTCTCAGGTGTCTCACCGCCAATCACCAATCCACCTCCAACAGAGAAAGGAGCAGAACCATGGTCGACACTTCATAACCGATCACCAACTCGGCCCATATTGACAATTTGAAACCGCAACACGATAGGCACTTTCCACAACGGAGAGTGCCTTTTGTCGTTCAACCCAAGGAGGAAACAAATGGATATCTATCAGACCGTTACAGACCGTATCGTTCAATTACTCGAAGCTGGAACCTGCCCTTGGCGGGAATCATGGTCGGGTGGTACCGGAATGCCACGTAACCTGGTCTCGAAGAAAGAATACAGGGGCATAAATCCGTTCCTGTTGTCGGCAATGTCGTACTCGTCGCCATACTGGCTCACATATCGTCAGGCAGTATCCCTTGGTGGACACGTTAAGCGTGGTGAAAAGTCTTCCTTAGTCGTCTTCTGGAAGATGCTCGACAAGAAGGCTGCTACTGACCAGGTCGAGGAAGCTAACACGAAGCGCGGCAAAATACCCATGTTGAAGTTTTATAACGTGTTCTCCGTCGAGCAGTGCGAGGGCCTGACCGTGCCTCCTGACCCCGAGGAGACGATTAACGAGTTCACTCCTATCGAGAAAGCAGAGCATATCGTCCAAGGGTACAAGAGAGCACCGATTATCAGGTACGGTGGCAACAGAGCTTTCTTTCGCCCTGCGGATGACCTCGTACAGATGCCGTACCAGCACACCTTTGAGCATAGTGAAGATTTCTATGCCGTCCTCTACCATGAAATGGGTCACAGTACTGGCGCTAAGCATCGTCTTGCCAGAAAGGAGGTAGTTGAGCTGAACACGTTCGATTCACATGAACGAGGGGTTGAAGAGTTGGTAGCCGAGTTTACGGCATCGTTCCTCTGTGCTCATGCGGGGATCAGCAGCCAGACGATAGACATGAGCGCATCATACATAGACGGATGGCTGTCCGTGCTGAAGGGACCGAAGGGAGACAAGAAGATGCTCGTCGTTGCCGCCGCTAGAGCGCAAGCCGCTGCAGACCTAATACTTAACAGGAGACCAGGTGAAAACAGTGAACCCGATGTAACAGAAGACTCCGCTGAATAGTCACTCCAGCAAAACTACCTACCTGTAGCAACCACCCCATCTAGCAAAGTCAACAGACCTGCAACAACTAAACCCTCATTAACCAGGCAGCAAAAGACCACCTTGAAGCCCCAAATAAGCCCTACAACAGATCTTCTCCGTCAAAGACAGGCTAACCCCTTAATCACTTAGTTTAGGAGAAATTACCATGACCGCAATCAGACCAACTATCAGAAGAATGACTTACGAGGAGGCAGGTGAAGCAGGTTTACATTCCAGGGGCTTGATCTTGGAATACCAGGGCATGAGTTACCGTCTCAACGCCGGGACCAGTGACATCATCACCGTCTTCACCAGGAGTGTCGCCCTCTACGTGCTGACCGTCAACAGTGGCCTCGGGTACATCGGGCTCGACGCTTACATGCCTGACGAACCGGACCCGATCAATACGGTCTTCATGCATTCCGAACTCGATGTAACTGACGTACTCGGAGCCAGATGGAGACAACTCTCCGCTAAGACCATAGCCCTGAAACTAACCGACTACCTTATATAACGAATCAAAGGAGGTAACACCATGACAGTAGACGGATTATTCGGACCAATCGAGATTGCAGCACCTAAACCCAGGAGTATCAAGTTCAAGCAGATCAAGGCGGTCTTCGAAACCCTAACAGTTGCGGAGCCAGTCGGCAACTACCTATCACCTAAGATCCGGTACACGTCACCTACCCAGATTTTCGACACGTTTAACTTCCTCCAGTACGAGACAAAGGAGTATTTCATCGCCATCCACCTTGACGGAAAGAACCGGATACTAGCAGTGGACATATGCAGCATCGGCAGCTTGAATCAGAGCATTGTCCATCCAAGAGAGGTATTCAAGACAGCACTGTTGTCGTCGGCGGCAGGGTTGATCCTTTTGCATAATCACCCTTCAGGAGATCCTACGCCAAGCAATGAAGACCTGGAGGTTACACGTAGACTCAGAGACGCCGGTGATCTTATCGGGGTGAAAGTACTCGATCATTTGGTGATCGGAACATCGTACTACTCGTTCGTGGAAAAGGGGTTGATCTGATGAAATGCGAATACTGCGGTAAGACGTTGAGGCAGGGTGACACGGTACATGGTCTAAAATATGGTTCCCTGGCAGATAGTGGATTCATACCGGCCAAGGATTCCGCTGTGACCGTGATATGTGACCCATGTGGAAACCAGGCATATCGATTCGTGTACGCTGCACTCGATGACGGCAAACTGTCGTATCCGGCAATCTTCAGCTTATACAACGAGCTTACTGAGGCTGACCAAAAAAAATGATGGAAATTAGGTAAGAAATAGACGAGAAATGTGAGGGAAAGAAGGAGAAGCCCCCTCACTTTTCTTGGCGGAACGGAAAGGGGGCTACTCCTCGCCCAGCAGGTA
>Ga0209123_1002245_pt1 | contig 16827 bp, 13 predicted proteins | sample BarGraIncu00431A_FD_184500 | JGI IMG/M metagenome (GOLD analysis project Ga0209123, IMG submission 184500) | Arctic peat soil microbial communities from Barrow, Alaska, USA - Barrow Graham LP Incubations 004-31A (SPAdes) (version 2) | ecosystem: Environmental > Terrestrial > Soil > Wetlands >...
AGCAATCTTTCAAAGAATGGCAGACCAGCGGTAAAGACAAAAATTCGGTGATTGCCGATCCCGGATTTGTAAATCCGCAGAACTTTGATTTCACCATCAAAAAGCTGGCGTTGATGAAGCAAATTGGCTTCGTCCCTTTCGACTATTCAAAGGCAGGCGTTTATGGTTCCACAGAATGGACTGAATTGGCGAAATTCGACAATCGATTGGCTGTAAAATATGATGAAACAGTTAAAAAACTTGAAATGCAGAAATAGTGTCTCACAGTTGATTTACGCTCTTCTAGTAAAATATGTTGTTGTTTCTGGGATTTTTTAACATATTTTCACTAAACTCGCGCAATATTTTATAGATAAAGCATAAATTGTCTTATTGATAATGAAAACTCTTTGAAATCCCATTTTGCAATTCGGCTTAGTTCCTTTATCTAAGCGTTGCAGGCTTTTGATATCACGATAGATTTTTTGATTTTGGAAAAATCCATGAAATCAGTTCATTCTGATATTGGTTTGCAATATCCCACAGAGAAAAATCTGGTAGAAATTCCATCTGGGTTTTTTATTACAAAAGCCATTATTCCTGCACACTTTAGTCCGGATCAAATTGTCATTCTGAAAGAATAGAATATTATTGTTATAAAAGTTGATTTTAAGGGATATGCAGGTTTAATCTCAGATTGAGATTGAACTTTAGTAACAGTTTTCAGACAAACGCAAACTATTGCTATTACGATATAATCCATTAAAACAGCTTAAAATATGGAAATTCTGTAATACTAAATGAATAGTACAATAGCCATCGCGATAAAAAATACAGCGATACGGATTTTTTTGAATGTCGTATCTTTCCCTTTTGGATTGGTAACTATAGGATCGATAATTGCCTATTCACTTACAATTAATGTATTAACGGCCAAACCCCTCAATGCCAATCCATATATTTCCTACACTTCCCAGTCAATGCCTGTGATCTTCTCTTTCAAACCTGACAATGGTCCAGTAGGTACTTTGGTGACGATTACAGGAACAAATCTTTACAATCCAACGACATTTACGATTGGGGGAATGTCGGCTATTGCAGTCTCCAATAACGGTATCAACCTTGTTGGTATGGTAATGCCAGGAGCTACAACAGGTTCCGTTTCTGTTTCTACTGATGGAGGCACAATCGCCGGTGGCAGCATTTTCACCGTTACTCCAACCCTGCACCCTGCCATTCAACAGGAAAGCAGGCTGGTAGGCTTGGGGTCGAAGGGTACTTCATGGCAAGGAATTTCTGTTTCACTATCTGCAGATGGGAATACAGCAATTGTAGGAGGAGCGACGGATAACAATAATACCGGTGCTGCCTGGATTTATACGCGCTTAGGTGGAGGTTGGAAACAGCAAGGAAGCAAGTTGGTAGGCGCTGGGGCAATGGGTAATTCGATGCAAGGTATTTCTGTTTCGCTTTCAGCAGATGGTAATACAGCAATAGTTGGAGCTGATGGCGACAATTACGGTATTGGCGCTGCCTGGATTTATACCCGCTCCAGTGGCGTGTGGACACAGCAGGGAAGCAAGCTTGTGGGTGCCGGGGCAACAGGAAAAGCATACCAAGGGATGTCAGTTTCCCTTTCTGCAGATGGCAATACAGCAATGGTGGGAGGGTCTTATGATAACAATTTTGCCGGTGCTAGTTGGGTTTATACGCGTACTGATGGGGTGTGGAAACAGCAGGGAAGCAAGCTCGTTGGCACGGGAGCCACTGGTGCTGCATGGCAAGGCGGGTCAGTTTCCCTTTCTGCAGATGGCAATACTGCATTGGTGGGAGGAATTGCAGATAACAGTTTTTCCGGAGCTGTCTGGGCCCATACGCGCTCCGGTGGTATTTGGATGCAGCAAGGAAGTAAGCTGGTGGGCACCGGGACAACTGGTACTGCATGGCAAGGCATTTCTGTTTCACTTTCTGCAGATGGAAATACTGCAATTGTTGGGGGAGCGACAGATAATATTGATACAGGAGCTGCCTGGATTTATAAGCGCTCAGGCAGAGTATGGTCACAACAGGGAAGTAAGTTAGTGGGTACAGGAGCAACGGTTAATTCGATGCAAGGTTCTTCTGTTTCCCTTTCTGCAGATGGCAATACTGCAATGGTTGGAGCATATTGGGATAACCAAGGTGTTGGTGCTGCCTGGGTCTATACGTGCTCACGTGGAGTATGGACACAACAGGGATACAAGCTAATTGGCTCGGGATCCACGGATTTTGCTCAGCAAGGCCAATCGGTTTCTCTTTCTGCCGATGGCAATACAGCAATAGTGGGTGGATATGGAGATAACGACTTTGTCGGTGCTGCCAGTGTATTTGTTCCCTGCATAAGTCCGGGAGCTCCAACGGTCAGTGGTACTGAAATTTGCAGTGGAGACACAGCATCTCTTTCCGGAACGGGCATCGGTACCTTGGGGTGGTATAATGCTGCTAAAGATGGCAAATGGCTTCATGGCGGAAACAGGTATACATCTCTGCCTTTGTCAACTACTACTTATTATGTGCAGGATAGTACTTGTACCGCGAGTGATACACGAACAGCGGTACTGGTAACTGTAAATACAATTCCAGCTGGTGCAAAACTAATCACAGGGGTAACAACTGCTTGTGCAGGACAAAATTCAGTTACCTATACAGTTCCGGCAATAACTAAAGCATCCTCATATACATGGACTTTGCCAACAGGAGCAACAGGAACAAGTAAAACAAACAGTATCACTGTAAACTTTGGATCATCAGCATCATCAGGGAATATTTCTGTGAATGGAAACAATGATTGTGGCGTTGGAGGTTCTACTTCATTAGCAATAATTTTAAATTCATTGCCTGCCGATGCAGAACCAATCAGAGGAATAACAGCTGTATGTGCAGGACAAAATTCAGTTAACTACACAGTTCCGGTAATTACCAAAGCAACCTCTTATTCCTGGACTTTGCCAACAGGAGCAACAGGAACAAGTAAAACGAGCAGTATCATGGTAAACTTTGGGGCATCGGCAGTATCAGGGAATATTTCTGTAAAGGGACAGAATGATTGTGGTGGTGGAGGTTCTTCTTCATTAGCGATTAGTGTAAATCCGAAACCCGTAACACCGGTCATATCAATAAATGGTAATATTCTGCATTCCAATGCTTCATACGGAAATCAATGGTATGATGGTGTATTAATTCCAGGAGCAACGAACCAGGATTATACTTTTACAGCAATTGGAAATTACACTGTAATTGTAACTTTAGATGGATGTGCTTCAGAACCATCCGTTTCAAATGTGGTAACCAGTATTGATCCTATTGATTACAGCAAAAAAATTACAGCTTATCCCAATCCGGTGATAAATGAATTATATATTAAATTTGCCGGTAATATTGAGAGGGCGGATTTTGAAATCTTAAATATTGCAGGCCAAGTCGTTTACAAAGGATACATGTATGAAAAGACGGACATACAAATGTCGGATTTTCTGCCTGGAATTTATATTTTAAAACTGAAATTGAGAAAGACGTTTGAATTCAGAAAAGTTCTAAAATTATGACCAAGGTCGTTAAAATGAAATATTATAGGTTTTTCATATCAAATGAACACTTACAACTTTACTTGCCGATACAGAAAGTGATTCGTGCATTAAGTCAAGTTGTTATAATTGTGAGGTACATATAGGGTACAATTATATACTTTTAACGCACTTTTATAAGAAATAAAGCGTTCAAATGTCCAACTCCAATTAGTCCACTATAGACCTGAATCTTCAGATCCATGTAAAACTGATTAAGCACTTATGAATAAATGGTTTAAGAATATGAATTGTAGGAACTAATAATTGTCAAAAATGGAATATCATATTCCAGATATAAACAAAAATATTTCAAAAAGTATTATTAATATATAAATCCATGCACCCAAAGCCTTATGGATCAATAAGAACATTGGATTTAGGTAGGGTGTGGAGGATTTAGCAGCTGGTTAATTTCTTTACTTGCAAATTATCATTTTATACCTGGAACTTCAAAGACCAGCATCCAGATTAAAAATTTAAAACTTAAGACTTGTGAGTAATAGAATACACTAAACCATCACCTTCCGCCAGCCTCAAAGCATGGGAGGAAGAAAATGCAGAATATGCCACATGGAATTTGATCGACGATGAGCAGGATACCGCATCTTGCTGATCAGAAAAAGCTTCGAAAGGGGCTTTTTTGTGATCATAATGTTTATTTCTAATTCGCAATTGACATAATTGAGTTGCCAATAAGCCAAAATGATTAAAAAAGTATATAAAAGAGCGAATTCTCTGGCTCTATTTTTAGGGACAATGGGAATTATTAAATTAACTTTGTAGGTGTAAAACAATGAAAATCTGAAAACCACAGAATGGCAAAAACAACAAAAACTAACAACGAAGAACCTTTAGAGAAGCAACTTTGGAAAACAGCCGATAAACTCCGTAAAAATATTGATGCAGCCGAATACAAACATGTGGTTTTGGGATTGATCTTTCTGAAATATATCTCCGACTCTTTCGAAGAGCTTTATGCAAGACTCAAAGAAGATGAGGCAAATGGCGCAGACCCGGAGGACAAGGACGAATATAAAGCCGAAAATGTGTTCTTCGTACCAATGGATGCCCGCTGGACTTTTTTACAATCGAAAGCCAAACAAACAGGAATCGGCAAGATTGTGGATGAGGCGATGGATGCCATTGAAGCAGAAAATGCTTCGCTGAAAGGTGTTTTGCCAAAAGTCTTTGCCCGTCAAAATTTAGATCCGACAAGTCTTGGCGAATTGATAGATCTTGTGAGTAATATCGCTTTGGGTGATGCCAAAGCAAGAAGTGCCGATGTACTTGGTCATGTGTTTGAGTATTTCCTTGGTGAGTTTGCCCTCGCAGAAGGAAAACAGGGCGGACAGTTCTATACGCCCCGCAGTATTGTTGAACTCCTGGTAAAAATGCTTGAACCTTACAAAGGGCGCGTGTTTGATCCGTGCTGCGGATCTGGCGGAATGTTTGTGCAATCGGAAAAACTGGTACTCGAACACCAGGGAGGCGTCAACGATATTTCGATCTACGGACAGGAGAGCAACCAAACCACCTGGCGGTTGTGCAAAATGAACCTGGCTATCCGTGGTATCGACAGCTCGCAGGTGAAATGGAACAACGAAGGTTCGTTTCTGAACGATGCACACAAGGACCTGAAAGCCGATTATATCATTGCCAATCCTCCTTTTAATGTGAGTGATTGGGGTGGTGATCTGATGCGTACTGACGGACGGTGGCAGTATGGTACACCACCTTCGGGAAACGCCAACTTTGCATGGATGCAACATTTCATCTATCACCTTGCGCCAACTGGCCAGGCGGGAATTGTATTGGCAAAAGGTGCTTTGACTTCCAAATCTTCGGGTGAAGGGGAAATACGAAAAGCATTGATTGAAGCAGGGTTGATCGACTGTATTGTAAATCTGCCAGCCAAGTTGTTTTTGAACACTCAAATTCCTGCCGGTTTGTGGTTTCTAAGGCGTGACCGTAAAAACGGCAATTACCGCGACCGAAGTAATGAAATATTGTTTATTGATGCCCGCAACTTAGGGCATTTGATTAACCGTCGTACGCGTGAACTCTCGCAGGAAGATATTGCCCTGATTTCGGGCACTTACCACAACTGGCGAAATCCGGATGGTAATTATGAAGATGTTGCAGGATTCTGTGCCTCTGCTCCGATAGATAAGGTGAGAGAATTGGACTATGTGGTTACGCCTGGTCGGTATGTGGGTTTGCCTGACGATGAAGATGATTTCGACTTTAAGGAAAGGTTTTCCAAACTTAAAGCCGAATTTGAAGAACAACTGAAAGAAGAGATCGAGCTAAACAATACTATTGTTGAGAATCTGAAGAAAATAAATCTTGAATAAATAAAAATCACGTGTCATGAACTCCGATTTATTGCTACAGAAGAAATTACTTTCGCCTCCGGGAGACACCATTCAGGAAACAATTGATACAATTGGCATGTCACACACTGAATTGGCAGAAAGGATGGCGATGTCGAAAGAAAAATTGAACGACCTTATAAAAGGGAGTGAACCAATAACACAGAATACTGCAATTTTGCTAGAACAAGTATTAGGAATAGCTGTAAGTTTTTGGATGACACGCGAAAATGAATACCGCATGGAACTTGCCAGAATTGAACAACAGGAATTTCTTAAGGAAAGTAAAAAGCTGAAAAATAGGATTCGTTCCAAAGGCAACCAAACATCAGGAGACAATGAGTGAGTGGAAAGAAGAAGAAATAGGGAAAATACCAGAAGACGCAATATTAATGGAGCTCGGCAATTGTATTGATTTAATAATTGACTATCGAGGAAAAACGCCAAAGAAATTAGATAGCGACTGGACAAGTGAAGGTATTAGAACCATTTCTGCAAAAAATGTACATAAAGGGAAACTAACTAACATAGAAGATATTAGATATGTTACTTATGATGTCTATAAAAAATGGATGAAGGAAGATTTAAAGAAAGGAGATTGTCTTGTAGCATCAGAGGGTGCGACATTAGGTGAACACCTTTATTGGGATTTTGACTTTCCAGTTGTACTTGGACAACGACTTTTTTGTATAAGGACAAATCCTAAAATAATTGATTCAAAATACTTCTATGCATTTGTGACTTCAAATTACTTTCAAAATCAGATTCACGGAAGAGCAAGTGGCACTTCAGTATTTGGTTTACGACAAACAGAAGTATTAAAAATGCTTGTACCAATAATTCCAATTGAAAGGCAAATACCTATTGGGGAATTTCATTATACAGTAAACAAAAAAATTGAACTGCTGGAACGCCAAAACGCCACTTTAGAAGCTATGGCCGAAACGCTTTTTAGGCAGTGGTTTGTGGAGGAAGCAAAGGAGGATTGGGAAGAAGGAACACTTGAACAATTAGTTGAAACAGCAAATACTGGACTCGATGCTATACGAAGAGCTCCAATCGTTGAAGAAGAAACAGGTATCAAATGTTTAAGAATCCAAGATATTTCACAGGACAAACCTTTTCAAAAATGGGGAAATTCGAAAGTTACTTCTAATGATTTTGATAAAGCACGATTAAGAAAAGGCGACATCATTATGGCAAGAACTTGTTCGCCTGGTATTGTTTTTTATGCACGAGAAGATATAAATGCGGTCTTTAATAACGGTCTTGCCCGTATTAGACCAAACCTCAAAAAAACATATTCAATCTTTTTATATTACCTTTTCAAAACAGAAGATTTTATTGGTCATATCTATGGGATTTCAGATGGAACATCGGTGCAGTTAAATATGAAATTGGGAGATCTGCTCAGTTATAAAATTCAATTTCCGCCAAAAGAAATTCAAGATAGGCATTTCCCAATTTTTCAAGATATCGATAATAGATTGTTAAAAAATAAGACTCAAATCCGCACTCTGACATCCCTTCGTGATACTTTATTGCCGAAGTTGATGAGTGGGGAGGTAAGGATTAATTAATAAATACAAAACTTTTACTCATGGGAATTTTTGATGGAAATAAATCAGAACAGATAAAGTATCTGGAAGATGAACGAAAGAAATTATGGGATAGGATCATCTCTTTAGAAAAATATACTCATGGACTTGAAAAGGAAGTCAAAACCAGAACACCGGAAATCGAAAAAGAGGCTAAGGAGCATTCGAAACGAGCTTCAGAATTCCGAAACAAAACTGAACAAAGACTAGAGGAGGCAATAGAATTGGTTAATAAGCTTAGAGACCAATTGAATACAGCCATTGAACTAAAGGCCCAGACGGAATTATTAAGTTCTAATGTTTCAGAAGTGAAGGATGAAGTCGAGCTAGCAAAGACTCGAATAGATAATGTAAATGCGGAATTTCAAGAAAAGGTTGATTCAGTTGAAAAACGAATTGCAGGTATTGATGAAATATTCCAGAACTATCCTGATCTTGAGCAAGAGCTTACAGAACTAGAATCATTTATTCAGAAAATTGAAGAGAATCAAAAGAAGTCTTCTATTACTTTAAACGCTATTAACACAAGAAAAACTGAAATAGATGATTTACATAGAGAAATTTTTGGATATACAGCAGAAAATGAAACTGGGGAGAAAATAGATGTTGACGGTAGTAAGGATGAACTTGAAAAAGCATTTGACAAACTTATAGAAGAGCTATCTGTTGCACAAAAGCAGGTTGATACTTTGAAAAATGAATATTCGAATAATTACCAGGATTTTGAAAAGACTCATAAAAGCAAATATGAAATAATTATTGAAGAAATAAGAAAATTGTTACCCAATGCATTGACTGCTGGTTTAAGTTCGGCATTTTCCAAGAAAAAAGAAGATGAAGTTGCGGCCTCTTTACAATTACAGAAGCGTTTTATGCATGGAATTTATATGCTAATTGTAGTTAGCATATTACCAGTAGTAGTTAGCATTATTTTCCTTGTTCAAATGGTCTCTCTAGAAGACGTAATATTTCGGTTACCCAGACTTGTATTGGCTATCATCCCGATGTATATCCCAGCACTTTGGGTTACCTATTCAGCAAGTAAAAAAATTAATCTTTCAAAAAGATTAATTGAAGAGTATGCACACAAGGAAGTATTGAGCAGAACATATGAAGGCCTATCAAATCAGATAACCAGTATAGAGAATAGGGATCAGTCAGAAGAACTAAAAGTAAGGTTACTAACAAATTTCCTTCAAGCTTCTTCTGAAAACCCGGGAAAACTAATTTCGAATTATGAAACTTCAGATCACCCAGTAATGGAGGCCTTGGAGCAAAGTTATAAACTTCAAATTGCAATTGAAAAACTTGCTGATATTCCTGGCCTCGGCAAAATTGCAGCTATACTCGAAAAAAGTGCTAAAAGGAAATTGGAGGAAAAGACCGAGAAAATTGAAAAGGCATTAAGTGATGAAAAAAATGATGACAATACTTAAGAACATAATCATAGATATTTTATCCTTGTAAACGTCGCTAAATCAATACATTTTGTCTCGAGGACATTCTCAAAGACATTTTGTCCTTGACCAAAATTAAAGGAGCTAATTTTAAGTTCAATGACTTCTAACAAAGTAGACGATGACCAAAATAACCGAATCCGCGATTGAACTATTGGCAATTAAGAAGCTTGAAGATTTAGGATATCACTACCTCTACGGACCGGATATCGCCTCCGATGGTGCACATCCGGAACGTGATAATTATGAGCAGGTTATATTACTTCAACGCTTAAAACACGCAGCCAGGAGAATAAATCCGGATATTCCGGTTGATGTACAAAATGAAGCTATCAAAGTGATACAGCGCATTGCTTCGCCGGAACTGATCGCCAATAACGAAATTTTTCATCGTTTACTGACTGAGGGAATCCCCGTTACAAAAAGGGTGGATGGAAACGACCGAGGTGACCGCGTTTGGTTAATTGATTTTAATGATCCGACCAACAATGAATTTTTAGTGGCCAATCAATTCACTATCATTGAAAACAGGAACAAGAAACGCCCCGATGTTTTGTTGTTCGTCAATGGCATCCCGTTGGTGGTTATCGAATTAAAAAATGCAGCTGACGAGAAGGCAAATATTAAATCGGCATTCAGGCAAATAGAAACTTACAAAGCCATTATTCCAGGACTGTTTACTTATAACGGGTTTAACATTATCTCCGATGGTCTGGAAGCCAAAGCAGGCTCTTTATCAGCTGGGTTTTCGCGCTTTATGGCGTGGAGAACTTCGGACGGAAAAATGGAAGCATCGCACCTTGTCAGTCAGTTGGAGACATTGATCCAGGGAATGCTGAATAAAGAGACTTTGTTAGATATCATCCGGCATTTTGTTGTTTTTGAAAAATCAAAAAAAGAAGATGCTGACACTGGAATAACAACCATCACTACCGTCAAAAAACTGGCAGCTTATCATCAGTATTACGCTGTAAATAAAGCAGTCGAATCTACAATCATTGCCTCTGGCCACTCAATTAAAAATGAAACACCCCTAAAAATAGCAGCTGATTTACCTGTAGATTACTGTTTACCAACAGAAAGAATGCACCCTATTGGCGACCGGAAAGGTGGTGTAGTCTGGCATACACAAGGGAGCGGTAAATCGTTATCGATGGTTTTCTACACCGGCAAAATAGTATTGGCGTTGGATAATCCCACTATTTTGGTAATCACCGACCGGAATGACCTCGATGATCAGTTGTTTGACACATTTGCAGCATCCAAACAATTGCTCCGGCAGGAACCCGTTCAGGCAGAGGACCGGAATCAGTTAAAGGAATTGCTCAAAGTCGCTTCCGGAGGTGTTGTTTTTACCACCATTCAAAAATTTCAACCTGAAGATGGCAATGTTTACGACCTGCTTTCTGATCGTACGAATATTGTTGTTATAGCCGATGAGGCCCACCGGACACAATATGGGTTCAAGGCAAAAACCATTGACGCCAAAGACAACAAAGGAAATGTAATTGGCAAAAAGATCGTTTACGGTTTTGCCAAATATATGCGCGATGCTTTGCCCAATGCCACTTATTTAGGTTTCACGGGAACTCCTATCGAAAATACAGACGTCAATACGCCGGCAGTATTTGGCAACTATGTCGATATTTACGATATCGCCCAGGCTGTTGAAGATGGTGCAACCGTCCGGATTTACTACGAAAGCCGTTTGGCAAAGGTGAACTTAAGTGAGGTGGGTAAAAAACTTGTTGAAGAATTGGATGATGAACTCGATGAAGAAGATTTAACCACAACGCAAAAAGCCAAATCGAAATGGACACAACTGGAGGCATTGGTGGGGAGTGAAAACAGAGTTAAGAATATAGCTAAAGACATCGTAACGCACTTTGAACAAAGGCAGGAAGTATTTGAAGGCAAGGGAATGATCGTTTCGATGAGCCGCAGAATCGCTGCAGACCTTTATCATGCCATTATCAAACTAAGACCTGAATGGCATTCGGATGATTTGAATAAAGGTGTAATTAAAGTTGTGATGACCTCTTCCTCCTCTGATGGGCCTAAAATCGCCAAACATCACACGACCAAAGAGCAGCGCAGAACTCTGGCCGAAAGGATGAAAGATCCGGACGATGAACTGAAACTGGTGATCGTTCGGGATATGTGGCTGACTGGTTTTGATGCACCAAGTCTGCACACACTATATATCGACAAACCGATGAAGGGTCATAACCTGATGCAGGCAATTGCAAGAGTTAACCGGGTTTATAAAGACAAACCAGGCGGTTTGATCGTCGATTACCTGGGTATTGCCGCAGATTTGAAAAAGGCCTTGTCTTTTTATGCAGATTCAGGTGGAAAAGGAGATCCGACTATTCTGCAGGAACAAGCAGTTTTAATCATGCAGGAAAAACTTGAGGTCGTTGCTCAGATGTATCACGGCTTCACGTACGCTCATTATTTTGATGCAGAAACATCCCAGAAACTCTCGCTGATACTGGCAGCCGAAGAACATATTTTAGGGCTTGAAGATGGAAAGAAAAGATATATCAATGAAGTAACAGCTTTGTCGAGGGCTTTTGCTATTGCTATTCCTCACGAACAGGCGATGGATGCAAAAGATGAAGTTTCATTCTACCAGGCAGTAAAAGCCAGACTTGCCAAATTTGATGGGACAGGCACAGGCAGATCGGATGAAGATATTGAAACCACCATCCGCCAAGTCATTGACAAAGCTTTGGTTTCAGAGCAGGTAATAGATGTATTTGACGCAGCGGGTATTAAGAAACCCGATATTTCTATTCTTTCTGAAGAATTTCTGTTGGAGTTAAAAGGAATGGAGCACAAGAACATTGCGCTGGAGGTGCTCAAAAAGCTTTTGAACGATGAGATAAAATCGCGTTTGAAAAAGAACCTCGTCAAGGGCAAGTCGTTAATGGAAATGCTCGAAAATGCCATTAAAAGATACCAGGCCAAAATTCTGACGGCAGCAGAAGTAATAGAAGAACTTATTCAATTGAGCAAAGAGATTGTCAATATGGATAATGAAGCCAAGCATCTTGGTTTGACAGACTTTGAATATGCTTTTTACACAGCCGTTTCCAACAACGACAGTGCCAAAGAACTGATGACCCAGGATAAATTGAGAGAATTGGCTGTTGTTTTAACTGAAACGATCAGACAGAACGCTTCCCTTGACTGGACCATCAAAGAAAGCGTAAAGGCCAAATTGAAGGTTGCTGTCAAGCGAATCTTGAGAAAATTTGGTTATCCGCCTGATATGCAGCTGCTGGCTACCGAAACGGTGTTGAAACAGGCGGAATTGATTGCAAATGAGTTGACGAATAGTATATGAGTTTAAGGTTCAAAACCAGACGAAACGAAACAATCATAAACAGTTCATATTATGAATAGTACTAGTCAAATAGTAGGAAGTATTTCAGATTGTATTCCTGCTATTTCATCCACATCTGAAGCGGTTATTAAAGAAAGTAAAACCTGGTGGACTAATATTGATATTTCCATAATTGTTTCGATAGTTGTATTCTTAGTAGGATTCGCTATCACAGCAATGATTGAAAAAAACAAGAAACGTAAAGAATTGGAAATATACAAAACGCTAATAGTAGAATGGGTAAAAGTTTCAAAATCAAATATCGACCGGTATACTAGATCACTTGGTGAGTTTTCTAATAAAGTCAAGAATTCTGATTCTTTTAACATTGAGTCATACCATACAAATCTGCTCTGTATTGAGAAATTAAATTCATTGCCAATTGAAAAACTAACGGATGCTCTCCTTATTAATCTGAGCGTTAAAAAAAATGAAATAAGTGCAGTAAGCCAAATTTACAACCTAATTAATCAGTTGGAATTTCTGGAGAAAAATTCAAATTTGGTTAGCAACATTTATGAGAAATATTGTAAAGAAAATGACATCTTATTAAATGAATGGAACGTCCATTATTTAGAGTTAACAAAAAATGTTGCAGAGAATTATAATGAACTGGATAGCTCTGGTGTATATCATAAATTTTACGAATTTTCATTGTTACAGCAAAAGAAGATTACTGATTTCCAAAAACAAAATGCAAGCGACCACAACAATTTAGTGTTAAGCAGATCAAAATTTATGAATGAATTTATTAATCCTGTTTATCAGTATGGACTAGATAACTCACAACACTTAGTAAAATCAGCGAATATTCAGAAAACTATGACTTTGCTTAATGAACTAAAAATAGTCAATCAGAAATATGATGCACATTCTGAATATGGCGAGGTGTTTAAAGTAATGAATAACAGTATGATCGATTCTCGAAAAATCCTTTTTGCATCAATAGATTACTATGAGAATCACAACATTAAGTCTTTTTGGAAAATAAAATAGTCAAGAACAATGTTAAATTAGCTCTATTTTAAACAACTGGATGATTAGAGTAATCTACCAATTTTTAAATTTTCCAATTCTTCCCCGCCCCACCAGGCGGGGTTTCTTTTTTTAGCCCCATTCTGAGGTCTGAGAAAGTTTGCTGTAATACTCAAGTTACGGCGCAAAGTTATTTATCGCCGGATCGGAAAAGTCAAGAGGGGTGAATATGGTCCAGATTTTTTACAGGCAGTCAGGGGTTGCAGCATCGTCGGATAATTCAGTGTATCTGAAAAGTAGATTTTCATTTTATTCATTGCTTTTTACGGTCGTTTACTTTCATGATTTATGCATAATGAAATATTGACTCCACTTTTTTCCAGTGCCTGTCTTCTGTCCAAATGAAACCTTAAAGAGTAAATATCAAACCTTTTTTTCTCAAAAGATTGCTTACTACGATATTCCAACTCCTCTGATTGGGTATACGTGGAATATTTATTCATAAGTTCCTCATAATTTGTTTGATAGAATTTTAGAAAACTAAATGTTTCAAGAAATATTTCACCATGAAATAGAATTGGATTTTGGTTATTCCATTTATACCCTCCATCATCCTGTTTTTCAAATTGATACGTTAAAAACATGGGAGCATCCTCATATATTACTTCATATTTTAACATCCAATCAATGAGGTTTTGTTCCGATTCAAATTGAGAAGCCAGGTAATTAGCCTCAATAAAATCATTTAAATATTTGGATTCACAGATTACAATCTTCATTAAATCAGAATAAAGGCGTGAAAATGGTGTCCACCTCATACTTGGTTTAAAGAGATCATAATTGCCAATTCTGGCGTTTAAATCAGCATGTTTGGTTACCCAAAAATTCAATTCTTCAAAATCCAGGTGTGTAGGGGGAGTTGTAATGATTTCCGAATAGGCAGCTTCAGCCGCATGAACCTTAGACCAATACTCCGGTGTTTTTATGAAGGAAACTCGCTCATCATGGTTAATGTAAATGTATGCCCTCGTTCCTAAGTCATTGATTTCAACATCAGATTTAAACTGTTCACAGGAATAAATATCTTTTATATCATCACCATCTGTTTCAAAAAGAAGGTCAATGTAATTATTGGAGTGGTTACCCACAAACCGGAAACCTTTTTTTCCACAGTTATCGCATATTTGACTCCCACAAGCACCTTTGTAAAAAAGCAGTTCTGTATCACCTGAATTTTTATGTGCTTCAAAAATGGACTCTACCTCGTTTAGGAAAGTCTCTTTGGTTGTGTCCTGGTAAGAGTGTTCATCTTTGAGACACAGACGGAGATTGTCTATGTCCATTGAGGTTAAATATGTAAGGACAGTTATGATGTAATTTTTTAACATGAAATCTTTGCTGAATATACTGTAACAATTTTACTTTTTTCAAAAGCTTTTGTTTAAAATTTACCTGAAACTGTGCATTGTTAATGGCCGATTACAAAAGGTCCTTATTAACGCGCAATATTTCCAATCCTTCTTCGAAATCTTGTAAAAAAATTGTCAGATTTATTGTATTTGTTTTGGCTGCAACTATTGATTAGTTGAACGCAAATTGTTATTAATTCCTCATCAATCGCTTCTTGCTCAATAATATCACTTATATTATTGTGATACATCCACTGATTCCTCCACATCACAAAACATGCAAGACCCCCAAGACATAATGTTTCCTCCTTGGAAAACGTAAAATATGATATGGTATTCATTAAAATCTCCAGCCCTTTTGCAGAGGGTTTAATATTTTTAGAAAGAAGACCATTTAGATAATCCTGTACACTTTTTGCTCCCTCCACTTTACGGACAATTTCAATGACTTTTTTCTCTCCATATTCAAATTGATATTGCTCCATAAACTGTTTTGATAATCCTTCTGGTGTGAAACGAAGCATTATTTCAACAATGTCTGTATCGGATGTCATAAGCTAATTTTTATTTTCAAATCTTTCTGTAAATTATTCTTTAACAATTAATTCGAGATCCGCCATAAATGAATAAAACAAATCATTTTCTTTTTCACTTAATTGAAAATACAATTTATGGCCGATTCTGAACTTGTCACCCATGTTATTTTCATCGTCCAAGTCATATTCTTCCTCTGCTAATAACAGATTCCAAATAAAGTCGAATAATAATTCCTCCCTACTTTCCTCCTCATTAGCAGCTACACCTATATGATGATCACTGCATTCCACTAAATACATTGGCGATTTATCCCGTAAAGCAATTTTTATCTCATTTAAATATTGTTCGAATATTACATGAATTTTGGAGATTAGCATAGCTTCAATATTTCCACGATAAATTAGTTTTGCCAATCCTTCATCTACTTGAAGATCTCGCAACTTATACTCCTTGGAAATTACTTTTCTTAAAAATCCTGCACATTTCCCGATATACACAGTTTGAATATCTTTCTTCTGCTTTGGATCATTTAAGTCTAAGTTGATCGCAATAGTTGCGATTGCAGAAGCAATCATTGTACATTCAAAATCCTTATACTCTTTTATCATTTGCGTATTATCTACACCAAAGTATTTGTATGCGGAAGTTTCTTTTATTCTTTTTGATATTTGTTCAACTGCCTTTAAAACCAGACCGGTACTAAAAAAATTAAATATTCCCATATTTTATATTTTCAATGATGTATTTCTATAACAGTTACATAAGTTCTATTTAATGTTCGGATCATAATTTGTAAGAAATAAATCATTACAAATGTAGGGATATATCCCAACCAATAATCAAGAATAAAAGAAAATCTTCGTGATCATAAATGAATACGGAGATTTTCAATAATTTATCTGCAAAAATTGGTACTCGGATTAGGATATTACGGGAGGCCAAAAATATGACTCAGCAAGATTTAGCTGACCTTTGCAACTTTGACAAAGCTGATATGTCAAAAATTGAATCAGGGAAGGCAAATCCAACAATAAAAACCTTACTAAGAATCAGTCAGGCAATAGATGTGAAGTTTCCTGATTTATTTCAAATAGAGGATATTTAAGAGATATTCAATTACTTACTGGCTTGGTCTTTCTTCCTAAGCCACCTTAATTGTTTGATGCCTTTTCTTGTAATCTCAACTCCAATAGCTCAATATAGATATTCAACGACCATTTATCCATCATTTCATCAAGATTCCAGAACGCAATCTCTACTAATGCCTTATCAATCAAATTAAAATACCATTGATATAATTCATTGGATTTTTCTTGGAAACCCACAAGGTCCAATATTTCCTGACTAATATTTAAGGTATAGGAAGAACAATCAAAACCTAAATCTCTCAATGAGTACATTAAACATTTATTGCGTAGTTCCTCCCGTATCAGGTGAACTACAAATTCTTTATTATTCATAATTATTTATTTAGATTAAAAATTAGTTGAATTATTTAGAAAGG
>Ga0209123_1002246_pt1 | contig 16822 bp, 16 predicted proteins | sample BarGraIncu00431A_FD_184500 | JGI IMG/M metagenome (GOLD analysis project Ga0209123, IMG submission 184500) | Arctic peat soil microbial communities from Barrow, Alaska, USA - Barrow Graham LP Incubations 004-31A (SPAdes) (version 2) | ecosystem: Environmental > Terrestrial > Soil > Wetlands >...
GCAATTTTTTGATCTGGTGAAACAGATATAAACTGAAAAATAAAGTACCCGCAATAATCATTGCACCATAAAAAAGGAAGTTCCATGCAGAGATGGAGCTTCCAAAAATTTGATATGTACCGGCGTGCAAATCAGGAATGGCCAAGTCCGCCTCATTTGCTTGCACATTCATACATAAGCCGGATAATAGACCGATTAAGGAAATTAATTTTGTGTGTTTCATCATTAAATAAGAGATTTTAAGGTGTTATTCTTTTACGAAAAAAATTGCCCTAATGTACAAAATATTTTTTCTGGGATAGATACTTTAGAATTGAGTTTTTTCCTGTTATATAACAGGAAAAACTCCAAAATAACGATTAAGTTCGGACTGTTTTTGCAAATCTGATGGCACGGAGAAATTGTTTTAAAAAATAACTTTATATTTGCTACATGAAAAGGGGGGTGGGGTAACTCAAAAATAGTTTGAGATCCAGAACTTCTTTTCCTTTTTGTAAAAAGGAGTCAACTTTAGTCCTGTCTGATGGTTCGTCAAACAGAGCTAAATGCTTTTAATAAATTGAATTCTATGTTTAAAAAGTTTTCTACATCATCAGTCTTAGCCTTCCTTTCAGGTATTTTAATGGTTTATGCCGTTCAAAATGCCATTTTCTGGCTTACATGGTTGTGTTTGACGCCGCTATTTATTGCAATAAACAATAAAACACGTAAGCAGATGATCCTTTTAAGTATCATTTTTGGTGCTTGCCTTCATTTGGGAGGGTGCAGCTGGATGATTACCGGAGCGGCCTCGTTTACAAAAGACGGCATGATATTTGGTGTACTGGTACTTCTGGCGTACACCTTTGTTGCAACCCTGATTTGGATGCTGTTCTTTTTCATTATTTCCTGGGGAAAATTTCTGGAAAAATATTCTTTTGTTGTGAAAGGGCTGATATTGGCGTCGTTGTGGGTACTGGTGGATGTTATCAAATTTAAAGTCTTTGCCGGACAACCCTGGTTCAATTTCTTTGTAGGCCTGGGTATTGCCAAAAACTTATGGGCTATACAACCGGCTGCTTATTTTGGGGTACATGTCATTACGTTTATAGTGGTTTATGTCAACTATCTTTTTGCCGCTTTTTTCATAGAGCTGAAGTGGAAAAAAGCTGTTTTACCTTTGTCCCTGATTGTTGGCTATCTGGGTATAGGAGGATTGATGCTTTACATGTATGAATCCAATCCTGAGCCTTCCCGGAAACCGTTTAAGCTTGCTATCCTTGCGGAGAATATTCCTCCGGAAGTGAAGTGGGGTGCAAATACCGGTGATGCGCTTGTTGCTGATCTTCTTCAAATGAACAAAATAGCTGTAAGTTTAAAGTCGGATATGGCGTTGTGGTCTGAATCTTCCATTCCATGGAAATATCGTCCGGATGATGATCTTATCGAAGAGATCCATAAGATTTCAGCACCCATTGGCATGACGAATTTAATTGGAATAAATACGGGTTATAGTAAGAAATCAATGTATAATTCAATCTATTGTTTTTTACCGGATGGCAGTATTTCCGGTCGTTACGATAAAAGTATAGGGCTTGATTTTATCGAAAAACCTGTAGCAGGTATAATTGTACCTTTTTTTGTAGGTGATGGCTATGTTGAAATAGGACATCATCCAAGACCTTTGGATACGCCCTTGGGCAAGGCCGGAGTCATGATCTGCAACGAATCTTTTGTTTCAGAAAGTGCCTTAAATATGGTAAACAAAGGGGCTGAGTTTCTTGTGAATCCTTCCAACGACGGTTGGTTCAGCCGGTTTGACATTGTTTACATGCATTTCTATAATTCCCGCCTTCGGGCAGTTGAAACTCGAAAGGATTTGGCGATTAACAGCAATAATGGTATTTCAGGTTTGGTGCAGGCGTCCGGACGCATAAATTTCTATAGACAGGACACGCAATCTTTTATAAAACAGGTCACTATGACTCCAAATAAGCAGGTTACTTTATATTCCAGATACCCGTTTTTGTTTGTGTATTTTTGCATCGCATTACTTTTGGGCTTTTTCTATTTCAGGATTAAACCTACTAAAAAAAATAGCTGAAAGACTTTGACTGTGCCAAAAGACGCATTATGAAAGAAAGAAATGTTTTATTGGATTTTCTGAAAGGTTTTGCTATCGTTTTAGTCGTACTCGGACATTCGATTCAATACAATTTGATAGAGACCTTTGACTCAAATCCAATTTTCAGGATTATCTATTCCTTTCATATGCCCTTGTTTATGTTTATAAGTGGCTTTGTCAGTTATAAGACTTTTGATGGTAGCATACAAAAACTTGAAAAAAGATTTAAATCCTTAATCATCCCATTTTGGGCATGGTTCCTTTTTTCGTTTTTCTTTTCTTATTTGATGTTTTTACTGAAGGAGAGTGGCGCGCCTGATTTTATTTCTTCTTTAAAATTGGTACTGAAAAGCCCCAATTATGGTGGCTTGTGGTTTTTGTGGATCCTTTTTCTGAACTACCTGGTTCTGTTTTTTTGTCAAAGGATCAGTTCGCGTCGGGAAGAAATTTTCATGTTTCTGTTTTTTATAGGCTTAAATGGCTTTTTGCATTTTACGGGCATTGACTATTTGGGTGCTGGGCTTTTGAGCTGGTATCTTCCTTTTTATATTTTGGGTTATGCTATTCATAAATATAAGCCCGGAATTGGAGAATTGCTGAAGGTGTCAGGAATCGTTTCATTCTTTCTGTTTCCAGTGTTGGTGAGCTTTTGGTCAAGGACAGGTCATCCGACTTTCTATAATCAGTTGAGCATTAATCCGATGATGGTTTCGGCTGTTTGGTGCATCTACAAATTCATGGTTCCTATCACCGGAATTCTGGCAATCTATGTTTTTTTTGAATGGCTTATCCAGTATGATTTCTGGTTTAAAAAATCATTTATAGCGTTGGGAAAGGTGTCTCTTGAAATATATGCTACGCATTTCTATTTTATAAATATTATTTCTTTAATTGGTTTTCTCCCACTTGGCTTTAGGATAGCTGTTACATTTTTATTCGCTTTAATTGGCAGCCTGATTATTCAATCGTTACTAAAAAAGGTTGGATTTTTAGCTGTTGTTTTTTATGGGAAACCTGCTATGAAGACAATTCTTTGACCGGCAAAAAAAACCTGCTCAATCCACTTTATTAAGTTGGTATGAGCAGGTTCTTTTAACAGTAGCCTTGCCGGTACTTTAACCTTGAAACCTATTGGAGATAAATGATTCTCTAATAGGTTTTTCTTTGGGCTGGGTTTAATTCGCTTGTTTCATATTACAATAACTTGTTTCAAAAAAGTAACCCTTATTTTAACCCTAGTACTAATACTTTTGCTAAACACATTTTTAATCTTGCTATAGCTTAATTGCTTATTACAGGAATGTGATTTAACTTATCAAATATTGGAGAGTCCGTTTTAATTCCTGGGAATAAATATTAGAATAGTTAATGTCATAAATTTGAAAATAATGTAGAGCAAACTGAGTTCACATATATTTAAGTAAATCGTGCCAATTGAGTTTCATCAATTATCAATTATTAAAAAAACGGCTAAATGAATAGGTCTATTTTAATCTTTTTTACAGCTTTATAAGATATAATAACAAATATGATTTCGTATATTTGTGTCAAATATTAGGTTTGTTTTCAATTCATATAGTATAATGTTTGGATTTCCTGAAACAAAAAGAGCCCGTTTCAAAAAGAATTTTCTGAGAACTGCAATTTTCCAAGTGGTTTTTTCAGAAGATATTGATGTTGAATTACATCGAGATGCCATTATAGCCTTATTCAAAGATTCGTTGCCAAGAGTTAATGATAAATTCTCTCAGGAGATTAAAATATCATTAAGTAAAGATCAAACGCCAATACTTCATCCTCTCGGTGATAAGAAAGTAGGGAAAGGTGTAGAACTAAAATCATCAGATGGACAAATAGTGCTTTCCATTGATAATTCTACTTTCTCATATACGATAGGTGGACAATCTTATACTGATTTTGAGGATTTAAAAACCTCATTACAACCTTTGAATGATATTTATCGGATTTGCAATGTTAAATCAATAAAGAGATTAGCAATTCGGAAAATAAACATTATAAATTTTGAGGCCAAAGATAACCCGATGGTTGTATTGAGAGAATTAATTTCTCTAGAACTGTTAAGTAATATGGACTATTTTCCAAAATGGGAATTTGTTACTCAGAATCTACATTCAGTGAGTTATCAAGATAAATACGATAGGCTTAATTTAAAATATGGTTTAAATATTCCTCCTGAGAACTTGCCAAATGGATTAGGACAGTTAATTCTTGATTTTGATCGTTTTAAATTATCCAATATTCTGATTGATGATACATTCATTGAGGCTGAGAAATTGAATGATGAAATTTTTAATGTATTTAGTTGGGCAATAAGCGAAAACACTAAAAACATACTAAATGAATAGTTTTCAGATTATATATAATAACATGTCAATTGAGGAACTGTATTCTTTCAATGAAAATGATTTTGGGACGTATTCTGAGTCTGAAAAGTCAATCTCAAAAAAGAATAAAAGCTTATTAATTAGAGTAATTGCTGGAATTATTACTTTAGCGCCGGCAACCCAAACTCTGAATGCTTCGAATATTGTAGAAATACCCAGTCATTCATTTGAAGCTTGTATGACTAATTATATTGAGTCAGTAAATATACCATTTGCAGACTTCATTTTTAATATTGATAATCTTACTAGACCATATAAGTTTTCTAAAGATGATATAGTAAAAGATATTATCTCATTCAGATGTTTGAATGCTAAATGGGATGGATATTCTGCGTTACCTTTAGAAGTGGAATCTGCGTCAAATGCCCTTAAATTTATCGATCACATTGGTGATAATATTTTTCGAAATTTAGATGATGTCTATCCAAACACCAATGGTACAATAAGTTTTCATTGGAGGAACGATTCTAATGAGGAGATATCATTGGAAATGGGGAACGATGTTTGTTCTTACTATGTTGCTTTAAATTCGCAAAAGCCATTATTTTTTAACGAGATTGAAATTAATGCATTCGAAGCTGAAGGTTTTGCAAAACATTTGCAGGTTCTCTAAAAAACTTTTTAAAAAATTTCGGATTCCGGAGTTTATATTTGATGATGAGAAAATAGTCCGTACAGTTTTTTCTCCTGTTAATGTTAAGAATGGTGAATTAAGGCCTAATGCCTTTAGGCCACCTACCGATTCAGATGAGATATCTGTAAGTAGGCTCAGTTATACAACTGTCGATAAAATCAAATCTATTAGTAAGGAAATTCAGAATCCTTCAGCAAATCGTTCTTATTTTGGACTAGCATTATTATATGCTATGGAAATTAGAGAAGTTGAAGCAGAAGTAATTTATACTCCTATAAAATTAAATAAATACCATTCTGATATAAAGATTGGTCACGTTATGCAGAAGGGTATTCCATTGCCGGCTGAGGTAAATTTTCGTATTAATACGATGCATAAAAAAGCAAGATTCTATAAAGACCCTAATCCAAATTCCGCTTATTGGGAAGGGAATCAAGTGGAATAATCTTAACAAATAATTTCAAATATCTACTTTCATTCTTTTATATTTTTATAAATCCAAATTAAGTATACAGGTACTTAATTTCATTTGCTTACCCACTTTTCTTTATTGCTAAGAACTTATTTAGTGTTTTACGATTAATTCCTTTAATCTTCGAAATTCAATTAAAAAATCTTTGGGAATAAATTGAAAAGTATATTTTCGGCTTTTTGATCATATTATTGTTAAATAGAGTATGGCCAAAGCCCAATAAATCAAATAAATAAAAGTATTATAGTTCATAGAAGCCAATATTTGTCAATAATTTCAAGAGTTGGCGGTACTATAAACTTGAAACCTATTGGAGTTAATTGATTTCTGATAGGTTTTCTTTTTGATTTTTCAAGGCTACTTGTTACAATTTGTTTCAGCATAATCCATTTTTTAACCCTAGTTTTAACCCTTTGGATAAATTTATGACTTTGGACTTAAGTTTTTTTTTAAAAAGCAAAACTGCTACTCTCCTTGCAATTATTTGTGTAAGTGACTATAAATCAGGATTACAAAAAATTACCCTTACTTTACCCCCTTTTTGTCCTTTAAATGCGTAAAAAGTGCGTAATCCAATTTTACGCATAATAATCTGTAAAGTGCAGTAAAACAAAGGAATAAGGCCTGCAATGCTTATTATCTTTCAAGATTTCAATTAATATGCAACTTTTGTATATTCAAGATATTTAGAGCATTAGGGATTTCTCTTATTCGATGAAAAGTTGTCCTTTAAAACTAAAATCCTTTACACTTAATTTGTGGATTCAAATTTTCTGAATCTATGAAGACTAAGCCTAAGAATTTGCAGCCAATTGAATTTTTCAATCGAAAAATAACGTTTGACCAACTGATTGGAATTATATCACTATTGGTTGCAATTTTTGGGCTTTTTAAATGAAGATTTTTTGGCGTTGTTTGGAGCGCACTAACATAATTCATCATTTAATCCAAAAGGATGTCTTTAAATCAAATTTGCTTTTTCAATAATTATCCCATTTGCTTTAATTCATGTAGTTTCATAGCCTCTCCGTATAAGTAATGGTGTAAATTCCTATCTAACGTGGTTTTAAGGCTGACTATGATGTTTTCATATGCTCTCTTCGTAAATAGTTACTTCATGTTGTTGTAAGTGGCTATTTTCTTGGTCTCCTCCTTTCATTAAATCGACCTTAGAAAATATAAAAAATGTTAAAATAATAATTGCTAAAATACAGTAAAACAGAGAGATAGCACTATATTAGCCCAAGAAAGTCGAAATTATTTTAAAAAAACAAAAATCCCCTGTTATTAATAGGGAAAGCAAACAATTATGAAAACATCTTTTAGGGCTATTTTAAGGACGGACTTACCTATGAAAGGAATTATGCGAAGAATAGATTTTCGTGTTTATTTCGAAGGTAAGCAGTACAAATTCTCAACCTCTAAATACATAGAGCCGGAATATTGGGATAATCTTTCAGGAAAAGTTCTTGGATCTACTGACAATGCTAAACTGATTAATGGGTACTTACTAAAAAAGCAAGCATCAATTAATATTCATATTTTACAAAAAGATGCATTTAGTGAGTATGTCTCGCTTTCTGATATACGGGCAATAATTACAGAGAAATCTACCGTGAATACAAATAAAAATGCTCGTTTTCCATTAGATGATCTTCTTGATATGTATATTCATCACTTGAGGCAATCAGATAAACGTACAAATACCATAAGAAAATTTTTGAGCTTGCAACATACCTTGAAGGCGTTTACAAATATGCGTTACAAGAAAAATCAGGTAACTATTGGTCTTATTGATTATCAGTTTTTGCAAGATTTCTCGAATTATCTAAGAACAGTGAGAAAGAATAATGAAACTACAACCAATAAAGGGTTAAAGAATTTTAGAACGGTATTGAACTATGCAATAAAGAATGACTTTCCGATAAAAAATCCATTTGTTCATATGAAACTTGCCGCTGATGCTCGTAGAGACACATATTTGAATTTTGAGGAATATGATGCTTTTAGAAATTTAGTGATACCCCCTTCTGCACAAAGAGGTATGCATCAATCAAAAATATTATTTTTGTTTGCTTGCGAAACAGGACTAAGATATTCAGATGTGATTGACTTGAAATGGAAAGATATTGATGAGAACTTTAAGGCTATCACAAAAATTCAAATCAAGACCTCAAATAAGGTATACATACCTATTAGTAATATTGCGAAGAGTATCCTTAATAGTAGGAGTCTGTGTTTGAGATCCGAGTATGTATTTGAAAAGCTTTCAAATCAATATATTAATAAGAATTTAAAGAAAATGTCAGAGATGCTTGCCATAGATAAAAATATTACATTTCATGTCGCTCGACATACCTTTGCTTCTCACTTAGGTTTGAAGGGTGCACCTGCTCAATTTATAATGACGTTGCTTGGTGATAGGGATATGAAACTGGCTTACACATATATTAATATGGATAGCAATGATATCACAATGCAAGCTATGAGATTTATTAATATGGATCATGAGGATATTCTGAAGCAAAGGCGCAAGGTGTCATAACAATCAACAAGGGCCATACCTGATGTAATAATAGAATATTGATTAATAAACTAGAAAATGTTAATCAAAGTCTTTAAAGAACTCACTTAATGAGATTTTGTGGATATCGAGAACTTTAAGTAGGGTTTTCAAAGTGATATTTGAACCATTCTCAATTCTCCAGTATTGAACGCGATTAAGGTTATTATCCCAAGCGAATGATTCATGACTTGAATAACCTTTCTTAATCCTCAGAGCCCTGATTTTATTTGCAATCTTTAAGATTTCTGGTTTAAGGTCTTTATCTGCAACTGGCTGGATTTTATTCATAGGTAAGTATTTTCATAAACGAAAATACAATAGGTTCGTATATAGTGTTACCTCTAATAAGTAAACATAATATACATAAACCGCATTAATGATAATTTATTTATTATTTTTATGCCTGCAATTGAATTAATTATTTTAACATTATACTCCAAGTTCTCATTTGAAAAAGTTTAAAACACATGAAGAAATCCATTTTTTTATTTCTATCAATAATTTTATGTGGTAGCATTCAATCCCAGAGCCTTGTTGCTATTGGTAATTTTATAATTGAGCAGAACGATTTTACAATTGCTAGGGAAATTCTCATTAAAAGTGGATATGAACTTTTTACAAGTGCTGAGTTGCAATCTTTAGGTCATAATCCAAAAACCAAAATAATTGGAACAAAAAGTGAAATTGCGTCAAAATCAATAATGGGAATTGTTACTGCTAAAAGCCAAAATGGAGGGATATCTAGTACAGAATTTCTTTGTTTTGATAATGATGTTTCAAACTTTGATGATGACATTACAGACGTTGGATATAAGCTATTTGGCTCAAGAAAATACATTGAAGCAAAAAGAATTAAAATTAATGAAGTATCTTATAGAAGAATTGGGGACGATTATGTTGATACAGTTATCATCAAATATTTATTAACAAAAAACGGTGAAGGAATTCAAGGAGCAAACGTTAAGTTTTCTAGAACTAGGAGGAAATTGAATAATTAGACAGTTACAATCAGATTTCATAATCAATTTCTTCACCAATAGTTTTTAAGTATAACTGTAAATCAATAGCAGGAACAGTGCCGATTGCTTGTTGCAAATAGCGAGTTAATTGCATGAAAAATGTTACTAATGAATGGTCAACCTTACTAAAATGAATTTTTTTAACCTCTCTTGAAAGATAATAATCTTCAAACCGTTTTTGTAAGTTACTAATTTCTATATTTTCACTACCCTTGTAATCAACAAAGAAACTTCCATAATCAGCAACACATCCAAAATCAATACTTTGAAGATTCGTTAATGATTTTAAGTGCTTTTCAATACTCTTGTTATTTTTATGGCTGAAAGTATTTGTACTTGTTAGAATTCCACCTACAATTTTAGTTAATGCTCTTGGCGCTTGAGGTTTTCCAGAACTAATCATGCCTGTTGATGTTCTTTTTAGTATTCTAACACTTTCAATTTTCTCACCCGCATATTTAATGTAGCTTTTTCCATCTACCGATCCTTGAATATCCGGTTTTACTTCAAAAATGGCATAAACGCCTTCTGCAGGGATGTAATTAAATCCATTTTGAGAGAAAATAAAGGGGGTAAACCAGTTGTCATAAATTACAATATCAATTTGGTGACTGGTGTTTCCTTCATAGTCAATAATAATTGCTTTGTCCATACTGTACCTGTTTGGTAGATATTTACGTAACCATTCTATCCATGCATTCTCTAAAGAATCACCGATGCTACCAGGATGTGTAATAAACTCTCTGTTAACATTTAACTGAGCGTTCATTTGAGCTTGTAAGCCCTTAAAAAGTTCGCTAATTATAATCTTTGACATATTGTTTTAATTCAAGATTATCATATAAATAAAAAGATGATGAAATTTCCCTCTGTGCACTTATCCCCAAAATTAAGAGGATGGGGTTATTTATTCTGACTGTTTCACTCTCTGCAATAGAAGTCATAGTTTGTAAATCTGTATTACTGTACATTGAACTTCCTTTTGGATGAGTGTGCCATTCTCCTACATAATACAGATTCTTTTCTTTGAATATTTTTTTGAATTCATTCTCAATGCCATCAAGACTTCTTTCAAAACTAAAAAAACTTGCAGAATATTTTTCGGGAACAAGAATGCATTCAACGTATAATGTTCTCAAATCACTAGAATACTTGCCAATTAGAAAACCTCCAAATTCATTAGGGTAATGTTCAATACCAGCTATCGACATCTTTTTTAATAAGATATCATCGATAACTAATTTTAAATTTTTATGCTCGTTCGTAAATATCAAAATTCTTCAATTATTAAATTATTGAAAGTTTCATCGTCGCTCTTTATTACAAAATTACTTTTCTTTAATCCTGAATCATACACCTTGTTTAGATGTTTAATTGTCATTTGAACAAGTAAATTAATATCATTATATGATGCTTTGAAAGTTGGACTCCAACATCCAGTAGGTTTATATAAATCAGTTAAATCATTCTTTAAAATTTTACCAAATTGTGTACGAACAAAGTGATAAATATTAGGTGAAAAGGCACAAACCATTTCGTTAGCATGGTTAGTAATTGATAAATTAATAATATCAGCCTTAATAGTTAATGATTCCAATAAGTACATTAAATCGTCATCAGTAGTGCAATCAAAAACCAAATCATATGTATTTAGAACTTTAATAAATTCGTTGTACTCTTCCTTTTTAATACTCAGATCTTTTGGGAATTCTAAATTCAGAATTCTAACATCAACAAATGGTGAATCTGATATAAGTATTTTTTGAAGATCGTCAACTTTATTTATGATGCCATTAATAAAACCATATTCAGACCGGCAAACATTTTCAGGTTCCTTAACATCATAATCAAATATTGTAATTTGTCTGCAACCTCCTTTTACTAGAACCTTAGCAATCATACTACCAATAGCACCTATTCCAATAATAAGAATATTCTTATTTATCAATGTTTCACAAAGCGTCCCTCTTCCAAAAAAATAGTTATATGAACAATTTCTTGTTATAGCCCAAATTATATTGTGACTCTCTAAAGTACTTTCCCATTTACCAGTTTTAACTCCATTTTTTAAAATGGGGCTTCCGTGAATGGGTATTTCCCCAATTTTTAATAGAGCAACTTCCCAGTGTATTTGGTTCTCAGTTATATTGTATCCTAGAAAAATTGGAAAAACAGCTCCTTCAGATTCTTTAATATTCTCCTTTTGAAATTTATATATGTGATCCAAAAAAGATGATGATATGTATGGAGCTAGCTCAATCCAATTCTCAAAAGCAAAACGTTTATTTTTTGCCGGTGGATTTTCCATAAAGTAGAAGTGTCCAATAAATGTAGAAGAATAACTTTTATAAGCATTACTCCAATTACATTCAAAATGTTTATCATCAATTGAGAATTTCTGAACAAGATAATTATTGTTCACACTACTTTTATATATTCCATCATATAGTTTCATAATGTGAACTATTCCAAACTCACCTTTTTGAAAAGTATAATCTAAATCAGTAAAAAAGTATGAATTGTATTTGTCGTCAATTAAGCTATATTCGACAATAAGATGCTCATAATTATTGTCAGTTTCCTTGAATATGATGTATTTAATAATCCAATTTCTAAGTGAATTGAAGTCTTGTTTGATTTTCTCTTCAATATCTGTATTATGTGAAGTGTGAATACAGATTGCCCCATCTTTCATCACATGATTATACGTTATTAGCTCCATGTTTATGAATCTAATTGTTTCACACTCTTTAACCCTAAAAGGATATTGTGAAAAAATCTGGACATCAAAAGTAAGAGGCTCGATTAAACCATCAAAGTCTATGGTTACATTTAAATGTGTGAATAAATCCTCCTGCACTGAGGAGTTTATTTTTTTAACAAAGGGGATTTTTTCAATAAAGTTCTTAAGGGTCTTTTCTCTTGATTCTTTCATTATCCAAAACGTTGGTTATTTGGCGGTGTAGAAGGAACAATTTTTGGATCTTTTATTCCATATGAACTATCATTATTGTCCTTTTCTTCCTCTTCAAAATCTTTATTTATTGGAAAATACAATTTTATATTTTCGTCATAACTTTCAATTCTTTCTATAATACTTTTCATTTTTGATGATAGTAATTGCCGCTCCCACATATCCAATGTTGAAATTACATCATTATTAGAGTTTCCTGGATCTTTTAATGTAAAAGATTCATTGGCCACATTATCACGAATATACTCCATCACTGATTTTAGTTTTTCCCAAAGATTACCTGAAATGTCATTCTGATAAAAAGCTTTAATAGTTATCAGTTCAAATAGAAAGGATTTATATTTTTCTTTGTTTGTGATTTTCCAAATTTTCAGAAGACGAATAATTGATCGTTCATTGTTAAGACCTTTAATAGTATCAATCTGAGCTTGTATGTTCGTCTGAATATATGATTTGCTTTCTAATATACCATAAGTTGAATTGATATATAAATTCAATTTGTTATCCTCAATGTAGCTCTCAAGGTTTAGTTCTCTTCCAGGAACAAGGTCAATATTTATAACATCATTATTTTCATCTTCAAAGAATTCAATACCAACTGAGACTTTTTGTTTTCTAAGCGATGCTACAGTATTATACTCCTCATATAAGAAGTCGTATAAATCATTAAACATCTCTTCTAAGGTAGAAAAGGAATCTCTTTTAAAGGGGATTACAAGGTCTAAGTCAAATTTTGAATTTATGGCTGTATATTTTGCATATGAACCTGAATTGAAAGGTGTGTAGATTTTGCCTTTATATTGTTGTTCAATTTTTTCTTTAACCTCGGTTCTTCTTGATTCGTACTTAGAAAGTAGTTCCTGAATATGAGCCATCCTATGTGTTTGTAACACATTATTTAAATGTTCTTTTTTTTCTGTTGTCATATTTCTGATTATTAATTACAAATATTTCAAAAGGTATTTAAATATTCTCATTCCAAATGATTTATACAAAAGTATGTATTTTATTTTATGTTCTGAATATTAAATATAAAATTATGTTTGTAACAAATAATAACATATTAAAAGTTTCAAATATGAAATTGCATAAAGAAGATATTGGTTTTAAAACCTCAAAATATTTTTCTGCCTTAACAAGAAATACCATTCATTTTTTTAGCAAATTAAATTGTAAAGAATGAACAGGAGTTAAAACTTGTTAACGCATCAAAAAGATTTCACTTTTTGGAGCTTTTTCGAAAATTGCCGGAGTTAGTATATGAAACGAATAAAATAAAATAATATGAAAAAGTTTAAAATTAAATCAGTAAACGAATTAGAAATTCCTGAGAAGGAATTGTTTAAAATTCTAAGAGTCTTTTTTATTAATAACAAGACGTGGTTTATAGAAAAAATCATGGCTATTACAGATGCTGAACTTTTGACTATTGAAGATGTCACTCGAATTATGAAAGTGAGTAGAACAACTCTGTATCGGTACGAAAAAAGTGGCAAGATTACTCCAGTAGAAATCAACGGTCGAACAAAAAGGTTCTTGAAATCAGATATAATTGCTTTTGCGAAAGGAGGTTGCCATGTACGATAGTAGTAGAATTGAATCAAGGGAATTCTGGGTGTTCTCTCACTTGACCTCAGAGTTCTTTGAAGCTAAAAGGGAAAACTTTGAACGTTATAATAATCCCTACAAGTACAAACTTTGGAACAATTGGGCTAAAAAAGGTAAATACTTTATCACTGTCGAAGCTTATGTTGAGGGCGATACTAAATTGCTTAGAATAACTGGAAGTTTAAGAAAATGGTATTATGGAGCAAAATCTACGAAGGATTTTATTAAAGAAGATTTTGTGAAGGCGCTAAGGCTTGTTTCACGCTATTTAGAAATTTCATATAATAGCATACTTGAGTTTAATGTTTCAAGAGTTGAAATCGGTCGTAATATTAGGCTCAAAGTGCCTGTCTCGCCATTTCTAGGCATTGTAGCAGGGTTTTCAAGCAATAGTTATAAGCTACGTCAAGAAAAGGGTTGGAGGCACTTTAGAACTGGTAATTTTAAAGTTACTCTTTACGATAAGATTCAAGAAATAAATAAGAATAAAAAGCCAAAAAGAAAACTAATAAATGAACTCGATGATAACCAGCAATATAAAAAGAAAGTGAACTTGTTACGTATTGAATTTACAATTATGGGTGGGATGTCTAAAGTACAAACGAAGTTGGGATTCAGCTCATTACGTGAGTTTGTTGATAATTATCAGGAGTTGTATGTTTTTTATTGGAAGAATTGCAAAAAATTGCGTCTATTAGAAGATTTTCCGATTAATATCATACCAATGAATAATTCATGGGGAGATCTGAAGAAAGTAATTCTCGAAGAAGCAATCAAAAGCCAAGGATATGACAGGATTATGGATCTTTGTTCTTATTTGGAGGGCAAGGTTAAACGAGATGCTCACGCATATTTAAAAAAAGTATTTTGTTTTAGCATCGATAATTCCATAAGTAATAATAGGCATGTTTTGCTAAGAGCAATTAGAGTCGAATTAATAATCCATCTTATTAAAAGTGGTTGGGCAAAAGAGAGCTCAAGAATGGTTCCGCCAATAAATTATAATATATAGAAAATCGAACCTCTAAAGGGCAAATACAAAAACTTACAGTATTTATATATACCTTAGTAGCATAGTGCCTCTTGTAAACGGAAAAAAGTGAAAACTAAATAAAGAAGTATAACGGAGACTAAGAAAGTATAATCATATTGCTTTGATTGCGTTTGATTAAAAAAAGTTGTAGATGGAGTAATAAAAAATTAGGTTAAGATGGTTTTGGAGGAATTCTCAGTTAGCATATAAATCAAAGTATTTGAATGAGAAAAGGGCTCTTGAAGCCCTTTTAACCCTAATTTTAGCCCTTTTAATTAAAGTTCTATTCTAATTAACTGAATATGTGGTTAGTAAATTAAAAAAGCGTAGCCTTGCCGGGAATCGAACCCGAATCTAAAGTTTAGGAAACTTCCATTCTATCCATTGAACTACAAGGCCATCAGCGCAGAACCGACGTAATGCGGTTTTTGATAGCGTGTGCAAAAGTAGGTTTTTTATTTTAGACGAGCAAACGTCTTTTTGCAATCCACCTATTGATGGGTGTTGTAATCCGATCGTATAATTATTTGATGACTTTTTTAGTGATCGTATTTAAGCCATTGGCAATCCGGACAAAGAGTACGCCATTTGGCAAGCCGCTGATATCAAGGGTTTCCATTTGGGCATCGGTCAATTGCTGCACCATTTTCTTACCACTCATGTCGTAGACGCTGATGGTGTTGCTACCTTCCAGATTGTTTATGGTCAGGTTGGATCTGGACTGGTCAAGTATGATGGTGATATTATCAGCCTTTTCAGTTTCAACAGGGGTACCGATTGCTTTTTGATAGAGCGTCCACAAAGATTGGGCGGAGCTGCCTATTAGTGCCATCGTGACTGCATCCAGTGACCATGGATTGATATCGACGGCAGTTCTGTTAATTTTTTTCAGGAATTCTTTATCTCTGGCATTCTTAATCCATTGATAGAAAAAGGCGGTAGTGTTATAACCATCTTTATAGGTTCCCCCTTTACTGGGGTATCTTCGGGGATTAAAGCCACCCGTTTCCAGTCTGGCAAAATCAGCCGTACCCTCGATAAATCCAAAATACTCGGTTCCCGCTACGTAACCACCGCAATTCTTAGGCTCATTCTGATAGCCGTGACATAATTCGTGACATAAGATTCCGTAAATTTCATCGGATGAAACGGCATCGGAATGACTTCCGGCGAAATCGTTCAGGTAATTCATATCAAATCCGATTTCAATGTTAGGGGGAGAACCGCCCTTGTAGGACAGACTTCCACCTTCTGTCAGTTTGTAATTGATGTTTCTCAAGTTGTGGTCATTTGCTTCATCTACCGTATAATAAAGGCTTTTGGCAACAACCAGGCAGCAACTTTGTACAAAATCAGGAATACCTTCAAAGCCCTTTTTTTGTGCCAACGCAATGTATTTAAGATATCCTGCATTTTCGAGATTGGTACATTCAATGGCAATTTCCGGATAGATAAAGGATGCCCAGTCGTTGATATCCTTGACTGTTAACTGGATGGTTTTTGTAGAGGTTTTATCTCCGTTGATTGCATTTAACGTCACCTTGTGATCTCCGGCTGTATTGAAAACGACGGCTGGATTTGCGTCTGTGCTGGTTGACGGTTCTCCACCTTCAAATGTCCAGTTGTAGGAGGTCGCATTTAAAGAGGCATTGGTAAATTGAATGGCTTTTACGGTGGAATAATACGCCGGTAAGCCAAAGTCTGCCAGAACATCTGTGAAAGGTGTGCCTTCAATTCCCCACAATTCAAGCTCGGATAATTGCAGAATGGTTCCGCTATTATTGGTCATGGTCAGTCTATAATAGGCGTAAGAAACAGTGTTGTTTGTGATGGTAAATGTCCGTTTGAAACCGCGCGAACTGAAAACCTGGTTTTCCTGACTGTCTATGGGGTAAAATGTGACTCCGTTGTGTGAACCGGAAAGTTCCCAGTTTTTGGGATCACGTTCTGGTGAATCATTTCCGGAAGTGATGGTGTATTTTGAAAGTACATAGGGCAATGCTGCCT
>Ga0209123_1002248_pt1 | contig 16803 bp, 20 predicted proteins | sample BarGraIncu00431A_FD_184500 | JGI IMG/M metagenome (GOLD analysis project Ga0209123, IMG submission 184500) | Arctic peat soil microbial communities from Barrow, Alaska, USA - Barrow Graham LP Incubations 004-31A (SPAdes) (version 2) | ecosystem: Environmental > Terrestrial > Soil > Wetlands >...
TTCTCATCTGGTGATTATGGCATGAAGGTAACACCCGTTCCCATACCGAACACGAAGGTTAAGCTTCAATGCGCCGATGGTACTGCAGGGGTGACCTTGTGGAAGAGTAGGTTGTCGCCAGGTAATACAAAAAACACTAAGTTTATCTTAGTGTTTTTTATTTGCGTAAATATTTAATAGATGAAATAATTAAGTGCTTATTTATGAAACAATACAGGTAGTTTATAAGTTAGTCCCAACTTATCAGGTTTGCTAACAAATGTTTTATGCGCAAAAAAAGAATATATTACGTATAATGCATTTGAAGCGAGCTTTAGAACTTCTTATTATATTATTAATTAAGATGCGTTTAGAAAAACATATGTTTGAGCGGCGAGTTTATGTTTTTTAGCAGAGTGATTAATAATATAATTAGTAGTTCTTAGTGAAGTGAAAGCATTAATAGTAATATATTCTTTTTTACTTTAATTGCTCTGCCATATTATGAAATATTTCAGCTTTTTTTAATTCCCCTTGTTTACTATACACTATAGATATTAATTCATAGATTTCAGGAGTATTTAGATCAGTAGCTAAAACTACTTTTAAAGTGTCTAATGCTTTTTTTAGGTTATTCTCATTTATTAATTGTTTTATAGTAGTTATTTGATCTTCAATATTTTTGTCAGAAGAATTTTTTTCAGTCATCATTTCATCAAGAATAGTCTTAACTTTATCGGTAGTAAAAGGTTTCTGTAAATAAGTAATGGCACCTAGTTTAGTACAATCAACTGCGTTTTTAACTGTAGCAAAAGCTGTCATAATTACAACAGGAACAGTTATCCCTTTAGCTCTAATTCTTTTTAGAACTTCTGTGCCGCTTAATTGGGGCATTTTAATATCTAAAAATATTAGATCTACAAGTTCTGTATCAATTATGGATAGTGCTTCAGGACCATTAGCAGCCATTAAAACTTCAAAGCCGTTTAGTTTGAGGTAAATGCTTAACAATGTTCGAATATTTTTTGTATCATCTACAACTAAAATTTTTTTCATAAATTACCTTCTTTCCTAAACGAAAAATTATATTATTATTATTATTATTATTATATATCTAGAGATATAAGTTTACAATTATAGTGTAAGATTATAACCCATATTTTTAGGCTTATATCTTACTATAAGACTTTTATTAATTATAAGCAACAATAAATTAATTTCTTAAACCTATGAAATATGTAGCATATGTAAGTTATTGGAGTGTAAATAAGTTATTTCCTTTTAATAAACAGTATACACTGAATTATGGAATTATTACTATGAGAAAAATGAAGAAAAACGAATAAAAACAAAGGATGTACATGCTATAGTTCTTAAAACACATATAACAAATAGGATAATGATTTTAAAAACAGTTAGACAAAGTTGTGTTATGTCCTAAAATTGCTTAAAATATTCGTATAGATTCAAATATATTATTGATTTATAAAAAACTCTAATAAAGAAATAAAAGTAAGGAGAACACATTATGTATATTATAATAATAGGTTGCGGTAGATTAGGCAGTGGGCTTGCTATAGAATTATCTAATGACGGCCATGATGTGGTAGTGGTTGATAAATACGCAGAGAATTTAGATCGCCTTGGAAGTGGCTTTAATGGAATTAGAATTAAAGGAGTAGAAATAGATAATGATGTATTAATAGAAGCAGGAATTGAGCAGGCAGATGTATTTTTGGCTCTGACCCAAGCAGATAATATTAATATTATGGCTAGTCAAATTGCAAAGAATATATTTAAGGTGACTAGGGTAATCGCAAGAATATATGATCCATCGAGAGAATTTATATATAGGAAACTAGGATTACAAACTATAAATCCAACTGAGTTAGGTATTAATATAATTAAAAATAAAATAACATTAAAGAATTCTGAAACAAAATTAATATTATGCAATGACATGTCCATAGAAGAAGTTACAATAAATAAACTTAATTTTAACAATGTTTCAGAAATAGAGGATAAGTTTAATTGTAGAATATGTGCAGTTTGTAAAAGTGGAGAGTTTAAGATACCGGATAGAAACGAATTATTAGAAAAAGGTGATAAAATAATTTGTAGCATTAATAAGGGTAATAAAGAAAAATTAGTAAAGGCGATAATGAAGGGGAAATTTATATGAGGGCTATAGTAGTTGGTGGTGGAAAGGTAGGGTACTATCTTGTCAAAACATTAAAAGAAAAAAGACACCGAGTAGTTTTAATAGAGAAAGACATAAAAATATGTGAAAAAATTGCTGAAGATCTTCAAGTTGATGTAATATGCGGGGATGGTTCTGATGTTGAGGTATTAAAAGATGCAGGTATCGAGGAAGCCGAGGTTGTAGCTGCAGTGACTGGAAAAGATGAGGAAAATTTGGTAATATGTCAAATGGCTAAAGTGAATTTTAATATTAATAAAACGATAGCTAGAATAAATAATCCGAAAAATACGGCAATATTTAAGAAGCTAGGAGTAGACAAGACTGTATGCAGTACACAAGTAATTTGTAACTCGATAGAGGATGAATTTGATATCGGACCACTAAAAATAATAGAAACTTTAAATAAAGGAGAAATGGTATTAGTAGAAGCAAAAATAGATAAAAAAAGTAAATGGAAAGATAAAGCTATAGAACAGATACGTATGCCAAAGGAATGTGTAATTTTGTCTATAATAAGAAATGAAGAAGTAATTTTTCCAAATGGGTCTATAGTTATAAATGAGGAAGATAAAGTACTTATTATCACAAATACAGATAAGAAGAATGAAGTAGAGAAATCTATAATAGGAGGCTAAATATATTATGACTAACAAAAAAATTGTACGTGGGGTAATTACAGAGATAGGATATTCTCTAATATTTTTATTTGTTTTATATAGTATTAATATGATTTTGGCTAGGTGATTGTATGAAAAAAACAATAAAAAACTATGATGACATAAGAATAATTAATTTTTACGTAGGATATGTTGTTATAGGAACAGCATGCTTAATGATTATACCAATATTAACTTCATTGCTATTTAGAGAATGGAGTGCACTTTTAGATTTTATTATTAGTATAAGTATAGCTCTTAGTATAGGTTTGCTACTTATGTTTACAGGTAGAAGTAAGATTGATAAAGTAAAAGTACAATGGAAACATGGTCTAATAATTGCATCTAGTTCATGGATAATGTTAACACTATTATGTGCGCTGCCATATGAGCTTAGTGGAAATACCGGATCGTTCTTAGATGCATGTTTTGATGTAATGAGTGGATTTACAACCACAGGAGTTGTTCTTACTCAGAATCTTGACCATCTTTCACTAGGATTAAATATGTGGAGACACATTATTACCTTTGTTGGCGGACAAGGTATGGTAGTGCTTGCACTAAGTTTTATGGTAAACCATACATTAGGTGCCTACAAAATGTATGTTGGTGAAGGTAAGGATGTTGAACTTGTACCTAATGTAAAAAATACAGCAAGAATTATATGGAAAATAAGTGTTGTATATTTAATTGTAGGTACTCTTATGCTTTGGATTGATGGAATGTTTATAGGGTTACAACCTGTAAGTGCTTTTTTTCATGCTTTATTTATATTTATGTCTGCATGGAGCACAGGTGGGTTTGCGCCAATGTCTCAAAACATTCTCTATTATCATAGTCTTTCCTATGAACTACTAACAATGATTTTCTTTATAATTGGTTCTTTAAATTTTGCATTACATTATGCAGTATGGCAAGGTAACAAAAAAGAAATAATTAAGAACATTGAAACACAAAGTTTTTTTATTACTGCTTTAGTTATTTCTTTTTTTACAGCATTAAAATTAACAAATTCAGGTGTATATAGCAATGGTATATCAGTTTTTAGAAAAGGTGTCTATAACGTATTATCAGCTCATACAACAACAGGATTTGGGAACCTTTACGCAAGGCAGTTTGCAACTGAGTGGGGTGATTTTCCTGTAATTATGCTTATAATAGCAATGCTTATAGGAGGATCAGCTTGTTCTACTGCAGGTGGGTTTAAAGGATTAAGGGTAGGAATTGTTTTTAAAAGTATAATTGCAGAGATAAGCAAACTTTTAAACTCTGACAGAAAAATAAAGGCATTTAAGTTCCATCATATAAAAGAAATTGTTTTAGAGGATTCAATGGTGAAATCTGCTTATCTCATAATAACATGTTACATTTTATTGTTTTTTGTAGGGACGGCTCTCGGAACTTATTATGGATACCCAGTGCTTAGTTCAGCATTTGAAGCTGCTTCAATTACCGGAAATGTAGGGTTATCTATTGGGGTTACAACGCCATCAATGCCATCAATAATGAAGATATATTATATAATTGCAATGTATCTAGGAAGACTAGAATTTATATCTGTATTTGTACTAATAGGAGCTACGTTTGGAGGCATTAAAAAATTATGGTTAAGACTTTTAAAACAATGATAATAATATGTATTTTAGTTTTCTCTTATTCTACGACATGCAAGGCTAAGGAATACAATAATTTTAATGACTTAATCGAAAATAGCAAAAAGATTGATAATAGTAATATATCACTTAAAGGTGAGGCTATTGGAGAATGTATGAATAGAGGTAAGTATTCCTGGGTTAACATTAGTGATGGAAGTACAGCTATGGGAATATGGATTGATAGCACGCTTGCTAAAAATATTAAAAATTATGGTCAGTATGGATACAAGGGAGATATAGTTCAGATAAATGGGACTTTTAATAGGGCTTGTTCTGAGCATGGAGGGGACATGGATATCCATGCGAGTTCAGTAAAGATTATAGAAACTGGAGGAAGCATAACAATGCCTATTAATAATAGTAAAAAAGTTATAGCATTAATATTAACTTTCACCACAATGATTTTATCCATTTCATATTATAAATTTACTAAAAGCACTTCGAAATAAATTTATAATTATTGTTAATACTAAGCACAATGCTCTAATATATGAGGGAGGCGAGAAGAAGTTTGAAAAAAACAAACAAACTTAATAAAGTTAAATCTCGTGAAAGCTTTTTTAAGATTCCAAGTGAGAACAAACATTATGATTATGAAGATATTAAACCTAAAACAATGATAATTACAAATGTACTTAAGACATTTGTAATTATGAGTTTCTCAATTGCTATATCCCTAGTATTTAGAAAGATTGGAATTCACGAGTCAAATATGATTATTGTATTTATTTTAGGAGTTTTATTTGTATCAAGAATTACTGTTGGATATATTTATGGTATTTTGGCAGCTGTATTTGGAGTTTTGTCATTTAATTTTTTATTTACGGTACCTTACTATAGTTTTTTAGCGTATAGAGCTGACTATCCTGTAACTTTTATCATTATGCTACTAGCTGCAATTATCACAAGTACTTTAACTTCAAGAGTTAAGTCGCAAGCTAGAATATCTTTATTACGTGAAAATAGAATGCTGATTTTATATAAGATTAACAAATCGCTTTTGCAGGCTAAAAATAAAAAACAGGTGGTTGAATTTTGTGGAGGCAATTTAGTTGATATGTTTGATCGAACTATTATGATTGCTATATTAGACGCTGGAGATAAATTACAAAGTCCAAGTGATTATATGATTAGTGGAAAAGATAGCGTGAATATATTTAAGTCAGATGTAGAGAAACAGGCAATTGAAAAATGTTTTACAACAGGGAAATCAGTAGGTATAAAAGCAGAAATTTATTTAGATAGTATTGGTCATTATCATCCTATTAAAGGGCAAAGCAAGATTCTTGGAATTATTGGCATAGCATGTTTAGAAAAAATTACATTGTCAGAAAATGAGGAAATACTTTTGTATTCTGTATCATCGCAAATCGCTTTAGCTATTGAAAGAGAAGATTTATATGAGAAGAAAAGACAAATAAATTTAGAGACTGAGACGGAAAGGTTAAGAGGTAATCTTTTAAGGTCAATCTCACACGATTTAAGAACTCCACTAACAGGAATATTAGGTTCTGTTTCTACGATTACTGATAATTATGAAAGACTTGATAATGACACAAAGAAAGAGCTTCTTGCTATAATTTATGAAGATACAAGTTGGCTAATACATTCAGTCGAAAACATATTAAGTATGACAAGGATAGATGAAGGTAAACTGGAAATTAAAAAGGATATAGAGGTTGTTGAAGAAATTATATCGGAGTCTATATCAAGGGTTAAAAGATTTTCAGGAAATCACAATATTGTGATTCATGTGCCAGATAATATGGTTGTACTATTTGTAGATGGGTTGTTAATAGAGCAAGTTCTAATTAATTTAATTGATAATGCAATAAAGTATACACAGGATGATTCAATTATAGAAGTTAGAGTTGTAGAAAAGGAAGAAAGCGTAATTTTCGAAGTATCGGATAATGGAAAAGGAATACCGGAAAAAGATCTAAAGGCTATATTTGATAGATTCTATACCAAGACCAAGGGTGAGTGTCTAGAAAGACGGGGTATAGGGCTAGGACTTGCTATCTGTAAGTCTATTATTGAAGGTCATGGTGGAAGTATAGAAGCAATGAATAATTCTTCTGGGGGGGCAAATTTTAGATTTGTGTTACCTGCAATAAGGAGTGATGAAGATGGATATAAAGCCATTAATTCTAATAGTTGAAGACGATAAACCAATTAAAAAGTTTATGAAAGTTTCACTCGAGGCTCAAGGATATAAGTGTATTGAAACTGAATTTGGAAATGCTGCTATATCTATTGTTTTATCACAAAATCCAGATATAATAATTTTAGACTTAGGGTTACCTGATATAGATGGACTTAAGGTTATTGATAAAGTACGTAACTCAACAAAAGCAAGGATTATTGTTGTTTCAGCTCGCGGACGTGAGAGTGAAAAGGTTGAAGCCTTAGATAAAGGCGCAGATGATTATTTGACCAAACCCTTTAGTGTAGCAGAGCTCTCTGCACGAGTTAGAGTGGCACTTAGGCATTTTAATCAAGATAATAGTCCACAAAACAATGAGTTATCAGTATTTGTTGTTAAGGATTTACAAATAGATTTTGAAAAACGTAAAGTCATAATTTTACATGAGGAAATACATTTAACACCAATGGAGTTCAAATTAATTGAGTTATTGTCAAAATATGCAGGACGGGTCTTAACTCATAAATATATAGTTGATGAAATATGGGGTAATTATTTTGATAATGATTCACAGTCTCTTAGGGTGTTTATGGCTAACATAAGAAGAAAAATAGAAAAGGACCCTGCTCAGCCTGAGTACATTCTAACTGAAGTTGGGGTAGGGTATCGTTTAGTAGATGAATAAGATTTTTAAGATGAAGTTAAACTTCGTCTTTTTTTATGAAATATATAATCTTAACATAATCTTTATACCATTGGAGTTATCTTTATACTATCTTAATAGTAAATTTATAGGGATTTTGATAAAATATAATTATCAAATATTAATAGAAAGGATAACTTGGGGTGATTGTATGTTAAAAATTAGAAATGATAAAGTTTATTTAGAAAGTAATATAGAAAAAATTATTAGGGCTATAAAATCTAAACAATATGATTTAGCATGTGAGTATTTACACCAGGAGATGATTGAAAATGATCATTCTGCAGAGGTGTACAATTTACTTGGAGTTATTTCAGAATATAAAGGTAATGTTCTTTTGGCAATTAAATATTATAGAGCAGCATATGTATTTGATCCAACCTATAAACCAGCAGATAAAAATCTAGAAAAATTAACTTCATTTTTTTATATATTTAATGAAGAAAGTATAGACTATGGGGATACTACGGAGAAAGAACATCATAAATTTCATTTTGTTAATCATAACTTTATGAATATTGGACATTTAAAAGTAACAAGGTAACTATAACTTCACAAATATAAATATTATAGAAAATAAATATTATAGAAAATAAATATTATATACACCAAATAATCGATTATTAGATACTATCGATTATTTGGTGTATACTTAATTATATGACTAAAAATATGTTGAACATTTTACTAAAGCTCTAATAAGTTAGGAGATGCGATTATGACTGATGATTTATTTGCAAAACTTCCAAAGGTAGCGGCGTTTGATGTTACAAGTACAGATGTCACAAATGGGCAGCCATTCGCAAAGGCTCAGCTTTCTGGAATTTCTGGCGTAAAAGGCGGGCAGGATATTTCTCCACAACTAGCTTGGCACGGTGCGCCTAAGGGAACAAAAAGTTACGCAATAACTATATATGATCCTGATGCTCCAACTGGATCTGGATTCTGGCATTGGGCAGTTGCGAATATTCCTGCAAGTGTTGCTAATGTGCAAACTGGGGCAGGAGATGATAATGGTTTAGGCTTACCGATTGGTGCAATTCAATTACGTAATGATGCAAGTGTATCACGTTTTATGGGGGCTGCTCCGCCTCGCGGACACGGGCCACATAGATATGTGATTGTTATCCATGCACTAGATATTGAGGATATAGGTGTGCATACTGATGCTTCACCAGCGGCTCTTGGATTCCAGATGTTTAGCCACACACTTGGACGTGCAGTTTTGATTGCTACCGCTGAGCTATAAGAGAGTTTATTACAGATGTATACTATAAAGTAGACAGAAAAAATTATTTTAAGGAGGCACAAAGCATGTTTGATTCAAATGTTAAGAATGTTAGTGGAGAAGAGGCATACAAACTTATAAACGAGGATAAAGAACTTATTATTTTGGACGTAAGAAGTAAAGAGGAGTACGATAATGGTCATATTCCAGGAGCAAAACTTTTTCCAGTTCAGTTGATTGCTAAGAAAATTAATGAGCTTGATGAATATATAGATAATCCAATTCTTGTTTATTGCGCATCCGGTGTAAGAAGTCCAAGAGCCGTGGATACTTTATTAGAGAATGATTTCAACAATATATACCATTTAAGTCGTGGAATATCTTCATGGAGACATAACTTAGTTAAATAGTCATTGATTCAAGGTGAAGAATTATTAGGTTTGATTTAATAAACTTAATATAAAATGATATTATAAATAGAAAGTAGTTTTAAAATAAACTAGAAGGTGTGTTCAAATGGAAGAATTAAAGAACGTTATTGATGAAATAGTAAAAGAAGAAATTATAAAGATTATTATTAGCAACAAAGTAAATAAGGATGTAGAGTATAATAAAATAATATTTATGTTAAAAGAAAACAATATAAAAGAAAAGGGCATGAAACAATATTATCAAATAGAAAAATATACAGATAAGCAAGTATTTCATGAAAATATTGATATAGATATTTTAGGCGAAAAACTATTGGAATATGTATCATCTAGTTATAAACAAGTTGATGCTTGGTCAAATATAATAGCATTTGAACTTAAGATATCTAAAAAAGGTAAAGTTCATTTGGGTACAAGAAAAAGCGATAATACAGGGGTGGCTAATAAAAGCCATAATAATGAAAAGAATTATATACTGAAGGAAGGTATGATTATAGCGCCACTGATAGATTTAGGCATTTTTACAAAAGAAGGCAGAGTTGTTAATTCAAAATATGATAAATATAAGCAAATTAATAGATTTGTTGAAATTATTGATGATGAAATCAAAAAAAATGATTTTAAAGAACTTACTATATTAGATTTCGGTTGTGGTAAATCGTATTTGACATTTGTATTATATTATTACTTTGTAGAAATTAAAAAGATTAATGTAAAAATGATAGGACTCGATCTTAAGGAGGATGTTATTAAGAAGTGTAATGATATAGCTACAAGGTATAATTATGTAAATCTACATTTTGAGCTTGGAGATATTAATGGATTCAAATATGATAATAAAGTTGATATGGTAATTACGTTACATGCATGTGATACAGCTACTGATTATGCTTTATATAATGCAATAAAGTGGAATAGTCGGATGATTTTCTCTGTTCCTTGTTGCCAACATGAATTTAATAGTCAAATTAAAACAGACTCACTGTCAATATTAACAAAGTATGGTATAGTACAAGAAAGAGTTTCGGCTCTTATGACAGATGCCGTTCGGGCGAATCTTTTAGAAAGTGTAGGTTATAAAACTCAGCTTTTAGAGTTTATCGATATATCACATTCACCTAAAAACATTTTAATTAGAGCTACGAAAGCTAATATAGCAGATGATAAAAAAGGAAAATCTTTGGCAGAAGTAAATAATTTAATGAATCAGTTTAATTTGAATTCTACATTATATAATTTATTAAAAAAAGATAATTTAATATAGATTGTATGTTTAACATGGATAAACTAAAATTTCAAATGCTTAAAAATATAAAAAGGCAGGTGGAAATCAAAAATGTTAACAATATATGCGGTATCAGATTCAATAGGAGAAACAGCGGCACTCGTAGCTAAATCAGTAGCAAGACAGTTCCCAGGTGATGTAATAATAAAAAGAGTCCCTCATATCAAAACAGCGGAGGATGTTAATAACTTTACAGGCAAAATAGATAGCAATTCAAAGTCAATGATTATTTCGACTATAATAATGGTAGATATAAAAGAATTTTTAGTTCAAAGATGCACTGAGAAAGGAATATTTGTATCAAATGTTTTGGGACCAGGAATAGGGATAGCATCTAAGTTACTAAACAAACAACCAGAATATATTGCCGGGGCAATATGGAATGTTGATAATGAATATTATAAAAGAATAGAAGCTATGGAGTTTGCTATGCAATATGATGATAGCAAGGATTATAATGGAATAAAGCTTGCAGACGTAGTGCTTATTGGTGTTTCAAGAACCTCAAAAACACCACTGTGCATGTATCTAGCTAATAAAGGAATTAAAGCAATAAATATACCTTTAGTACCAGAGGTTCCTGTTCCAGAAGAGTTATACAATATTCCAGGAAAGAATATTATAGGTCTTACAATAAATCCTTTTGAGCTTATTGAAATAAGAAAACTTAGAATAGGTAAATTTAATGGACTTAATTCTAATTTTCAATACGCTAATGATGCAAGAATATTGGATGAACTTGATTTTGCGGAAAAAATAATGAAAAGAACAAGGTGTTTAATAATAGATGTTACTAAAAGAGCAATAGAGGACACTGCTTTAATTATTATGAAAAGCATAGGATATAATTAATATTGTATAAAGATTTTAAGAAACCAGGTTGGGATGATGGGAATCACCTTTACTGGTTTTTTTGTTTGATATTAAGGATATAACATGTTCTCTGATAAGTTAACCCGGGAAATGAACAATTTAATAAAATAAATAGTAAAATAACAAATAAAAGATACAAATATGTTATAAATAAGTGTAAACTTAGAAGTAGAGTAAAAATTGAAACTAAAAGTAAATATATGTATGAGAAGAGAGTAGTATATCAAAAATAAAGTATGTTATTATATAGATTATTTAGTATAATAGTACCATTAAGAATGAAGGATTAATAAACATTGTTTTTACAATAATTAGGAGGACATAATTTGGCTAAATGTGAAGTATGTGGAAAGAATTTCAGGGCTAATGAAACAGCAACCTTATCCCAAAAGGATGGGCTACATCATGAATCCCTCTGCGATGATTGTTATAATAAAAAAATAGCCATAAATTTAGGTGTAAAGGATTTTAAAAATTTTAAAACCATTATTGTACAAAAAGATTGTGAAGGTAAGGAACATAGATTTGTAACTAGAAAGATGAAAGATGATACAGGCATGTTTTGGGAAGCTGTTGAATTTCCAAATCGTGTAGATGTAGGTTATTATTTTAAGGTATATCAAGATTTTGGGGATGCTACTGAAGAAGCAATTAAAAGTCTAGATGAACAAATAAAAGTAGGGCTTCGTAAAAAATTTATCAAAAAGCATACTTTTAATGGTCAAGAGAGGTTATATTTAAGTGGAGATGATTTAGAAGGTAAAATAGAATGGGATAAAAGATATGATGGCAGAATTCCGAAGTTTAAAATCGATGGTGAAGACTATACGTGGGAACAGATTGGAAATTTACTTATGGTGTATGAAGGATCTGATTTTGAATTAAGGATAAAAAAAACTAAGGATAATGCTAAAAAGTAGTAGCTTGAATATAAACATTCTTGCTACTTTTTTATTTTTAAATAATAAGGGTAAAAGACAACTATTAACTATCAATTAGTATATAATATTAATAAGGAAGAGAAACTGTTTTTCTTGAAATTTTATTAATAAGTTTGATATTAAGATAAATTTAGAGTATATATGGAAAGGAAGGTTTTATATGAGAACAAAAGTAAATAAGATATCTATAATTGGAGCAGGGTTTGTAGGCTCTACAACGGCATTTGCCTTAATGACTAGCGGACTAGCATCTGAAATCGTAATTGTAGACATAAATAAGGATAAAGCTGAAGGTGAAGCGATGGATTTATCACATGGTGTATCATTCGTGAGACCTATAGAAATAACGGCAGGAGAGTATTTAGATACAAAAGATTCAGATATAATAATTATTACAGCAGGAGTTGGCCAAAAACCTGGTGAATCAAGGCTTTCTTGTATATCAAAAAATTTAAAGATATTTCAAAGTATAGTTCCAGAGGTTGTAAAATACAGCCCTAACTCTATATTATTAGTAGTGTCAAATCCTGTGGATATATTGACTTATATAACATATAAGCTTTCAGGATTTCCAAGTAATAGGGTAATTGGTTCTGGAACGGTTCTTGATACCTCAAGATTTAAATACTTGCTTAGTAAACATTTTGAGATTGACGCCAGAAACATACATACCTATATAATGGGTGAACATGGCGACTCTGAAATTGCTACTTGGAGTTTGACTAGTATTGCAGGCATGAATGTTGATGAGTACTGTGATATTTGTAAAAAAAATTGTGGTGGAGACATGAAGTTTGATATATATAAAGAAGTAAAAGAATCAGCTTATACTATTATTAAAAAAAAGGGAGCCACATATTATGCTGTTGCTCTAGCTATAAAAAGGATAGTTGAAGCAATATTAAGTAATGAGAACTCTATTCTTACAGTATCATCACTTCTTAAAGGTGAATATGGAATTAAGGACATTTATATGGGCGTGCCAACAGTGATAGGTAGAGATGGAGTAAAAAAAATATTAGAAGTTAGACTTAGCAAGGAAGAAAGCGATAAGCTTTTGGAATCATCAAAGGTTCTAAAGTCAGTTATAATAGATTCAAAAATATAAGGCTGGGAAACTGATTAAAACGATAAAATGATAAATAGAAGAAATTAAAAAGATAAAAAAACAAATTAAACAGCAAAAATAATCTATTGCTGTTTAATTTGTTTTTTGTAATAAGCCATTGGGGACAGCTATATTCGTATTAAGAATTATATAAAAACTACCTATAATTCTTAATACTAGTTGTTTTCTTTAGTTATTTTATTAGTTACAAATCGTTCTAACATACTCATTATTTGACCTTTGCTTAATGTGTTATACCAATCAGTTCTTTCCTCGGCGCTACTTTCCATCATATCTTTATTGTAAAAGCTTTCACCTTTTTTTATTCTTATAAATATTTGATCCATTATTCTACATCTCCTATTAAAATGATTTGTTTTTTTGAAATTCTATTTTTATTAAATTACCTTCTACTTCAAATATGTCCAACTTATAATAAATTATTCAGACTACTGCACTTTTCTAATTTTTTAATAAATAATGTTGCAATCCTTGATAGATTTTTCTCATGAACTAAATAAGAAAAATACCTATTGTATTTTGTTTTTGTAGATATAATTTTAAGCTCGTGGCTAGCGGCTGCAGAAGAGACTACTAAAGATGAAATAAAAGAAACACCTAAGTTATTTCTTACAGCTTCTTTAATGGCATAATTACTCCCAAGGATTATGTAATTTTTAGGCGATATGCCTTCTGCATTTAAAAATATGTTTAGGTATTCACCAGTGCCAGACCCCTCTTCCCGATGCATCCAAGTTTGATTTGATAAACAAGTCTTAAGTCCAATGTTTTTATCAAAGGTAAATGAATTTGGAGTTACAACAACCATTGTATCTTTATAAAAATTTTTAAAGGTAAAGTTGTGTACAGGAAGGCTACCTTCCGTTAAAGCAATATCAATATCATAGTTTTTAAATTTCTCATAAACATTATGGGTATTTTCAATAGCAACTTCTAGTTTTATGTCCGGGAACTCTTTGATAAACTCTCCTAGTATTGAAGGCAATAAGAATTCACCTATTGTCATACTTGCACCGATTTTTAAAGTGCCAGAGGTGGAACCATAGTAATTAGTGAGTTCCTCTTTTGTGTCATCAATTAATGACAATATCTGTTTAGCCTTTTTATATAACATTTCCCCAGTTTGCGTAATTAAAATAGTTCGCTGCTTGTTTGACCTTTCTATTAACCTTGTATTAAAGTGTTTTTCTAAAGTTACAATATGTAAGCTTACGCTAGGCTGGGATATGTTGATGCTACTTGCAGCCTTGGTGAAGCTTTTTTTATCTACAACTGCAATAAAAGTTTTTAATTCCTCAATCAAAATGATCACCTTACCTATCAGAAATATTAATAAGTATTATCAAAAAAGTGTATTATACTTATAGGTCAAAACACAGTATACTATAAACATACAAATTGTGCAATAAGGAAGGAATGATATATATGAACAAATTAAATGATATTCTTCTTAGTGAAATTGAGGATTTTAGAACCCTTGGACATAAATTTTTAAAAGGTGAAGTAAATAAAAACGAATTTAAAGGGGCTTCTGGTGGAATGGGTGTCTATGCACATCGAAGTGGCAAGGAGTTTATGATAAGATTTAGAATGCCAGCAGGAATAGCTTCTGTAAAGGATCTTAAATTGATATATGATTTTGCGAGAAGGTATAAAGTTGAAAATATACATATAACTACTCGTCAAGCTATGCAATTACATGGGATTTCTATTGATGAAGTTTGTGACGTTATGAGGGAAGGTATAAATCAAGGTTTATATTCAAGGGGATCAGGTGGTAATTATCCTAGAAATGTTTCTATATCACCACTATCCGGAGTAGAGGGAAAAGAAGTTTTTGATGTAACGCCTTATGCAACTGCTGTAGGAGAGCATTTTTTAAGTAAGATATATAAGTATAAACTTCCAAGGAAATTTAAAGTTGCTTTTTCAAGTAATGAAGAAGATGAGTCACATGTAACAGCTACTGATTTGGGGTTCTTAGCCGTTAAAGAAAATGGACAAGAATATTTCAAAGTATATTTAGGTGGCGGAATGGGGAAAAACTCAAAATTATCAACCCAGAGAGAACAGTTAATTAAACCAGAAGATATTTTATATCATGTTGAAGCAATAACGGAGCTTTTTATTAATGAGGGGGATTACGTAAACAAGGCAAAAGCTCGAATAAGATATATTATGGAAAGAATGGGAGAAGAGGAATTTGTACGCTGCTATAATATCTATTTGGGGAAAGTTAAGGCCGAAGCTAAAGATGATTTAAAAATTAAGGTGGCATACAAGGTTTATGACAAATTGGGTTTTGAAACATTAATGCGAAGCCCAAGATTATTTGCTCAAAAACAAAAGGGATTATATAGTGTGTATGTACATCCAGTGGGTGGGCAATTAAAGAGTGAAGATTTAAAATTAATAATGGATAAAATACAAGTGATGGATGGAATAGAAATAAGACTAGCCATGACTGAAGGATTGTATATTAGAAATTTAAATGGGAAAGAAGCTGAAATGATTCTTGATCTTACTAGCACAATGGGTGGAAATACATCTTTAGAATTTTCTGTCGCCTGCATTGGAGTTCCAACATGTCAGATGGGAATTTTAGAAAGTCAGAGGACTTTAAGGGCCATACTTAGTTATTTTAAAGAAAACAATTTAACAAAAGATATATTGCCTCAAGTTCATATATCAGGATGTCCTAATTCTTGCTCTGTACATGAAATAGGAACTATTGGATTTTGTGGTAAAAAGAAAAAAATTGAAGGGCGACTTATAAATGTATTTGAATTACATCTTGATGGAGAATTAGGAATAGGTAAAACAAAGTTAAGTAAAAATTATGGTGATATAAAGGAAGACGAAGTTCCAAAATTTCTATTTGAACTTGCGAGTGCCATTGATATTGCTAAAAAAAGTTTCACTAGTTGGAGATCACAAAATGGATCAGAGTTTAGTGAAATCATAAAAAAATATATAATTTTATAATTATTATAGTTAATATGAATAGATTGATTTATAAAGAGGTTGTCTCAAGATAATTGAAAAATTATTGGATGAGACAACCTTTTTATTAATTATTTTGTATATTAACTTGAATTTAAGACATGAGACTGGCTAAGTCGGAAAACGTAACATATATTGATGTGTATTCCCATCTAATTGGGGAGAAGAATCAATTAAATATAAATTATACGTATGATGGATTGCATTTAGATGCTCCAGGATACATTGAGATAGTAAAAGTGCTTAAACCATATGTAGAGAACTAATATAATTCTCCACATATGAAATACTTAACCATGCGTATCGTAATGCGGAATAGTGAATTATATAAATATATCTGTAGAATAATAAAGGTAATTTAGTTATAAGACCTATATGATGAAATTATGAATATTTATATATATGATAGAATACTCCTTGTCGTCACAAGCGTGAGGCACAGAGGTTAAATGTTAATTACAATTTAAACAAGTTTTAAATGAAAACTTAGTTTAAAAGAATTAGTTGACAAAACAAGAAATACCTAGTATTATAGTAAAAGTCGTCACTTGATGACAAAACAAGTTGGTCT
>Ga0209123_1002249_pt1 | contig 16798 bp, 14 predicted proteins | sample BarGraIncu00431A_FD_184500 | JGI IMG/M metagenome (GOLD analysis project Ga0209123, IMG submission 184500) | Arctic peat soil microbial communities from Barrow, Alaska, USA - Barrow Graham LP Incubations 004-31A (SPAdes) (version 2) | ecosystem: Environmental > Terrestrial > Soil > Wetlands >...
CGCTATTCGTCCTTTAGTTTACGTTCTAAAGGCACTATTCCTCCCGCCATTTCTCCAATAATGTTGATCAATTCGGTTCCTGCCGGAACAACGATCTTGGCATTTTTGGAGAGTGATACTTCCACTGCTTCCAGTTTCCGTAATAATTGAGCGTTTCCGATAAAGTATTTATCAGCCGCTTCGTTTACCAGCCGTATGGCTTCAGCATCACCTTCGGCATGTAGTATTTTCGATTGTTTATATCCTTCAGCTTCTTTAATCTTAGCCCGTTTAATCCCGTCGGCAACCGTTTCGGCAGCGGTGGCCGAATCGATAGCGGCTATTTTTTCGTTCTCGGCTTTTACCACTTTATTCATGGTTTCCTGAACATCTTTTGGAGGATCAATTTCTTTTAATTCTGTACGAACTATTTCAATACCCCAACTTTTAGTTTCGTTATGCAGCGTATTATAAAGTTCCGCATTGATTTTTCCGCGTTCGCTATTGGCCGATTTAAGCGTTAGCGTACCGATAATGTTACGCAGCGTTGTGCGTGCCAGATTCACAATCTGCCATTTGTAATTGTTGACATTGTAGATGGCACCCTTTACACATTCTTCTTCGGCTTTTACCCTGAAGTAAACCTGAGCATCCACGCTGGCATTCAGATTATCGTTGGTGATGATTTCCTGCGGATCGGCATTCACCATTTGTTCGGTTACATTTACAATGTAAATCTTGTCAATCACCGGTATAATCCAGTGAAATCCCGGATTCGCCAGTTTATTGTACTTTCCAAGTCTCTCAATTAAGCCCCGTTCGGTTGGTCGTACAATTTTAATTCCAATAAAAAACACGAGGACGACAATAATAGCTACATACAAATAGATCATTTTTAATTCCCTTTCTTTAATGAATAATTAGGTTGACTGTTTAATTATGAAAATAAATTTCAGTAAAATTACTGTAAATATTTATGAATTGCATTATAATTCAAATAAAATTTAAAAGGACAGACTTTTTTTTCTGTTCAATATGTTTTGATCTTAAATAATTGCGATATTAATTGCTTAGTTTGTTAGACTTTGTGATTATAAAATACAGTAATATAATGATTTATAATCTATATGGTTGGTTGTTTCATTTAAATTCTATCATAAATTCCGTCAGACTTTTTGTTGATGGAATCCCAATTTTCTTTCGGATGCGGGAACGGGCTACTTCTGCTCCTTTGAGCGAGATATTCATCAGGTGAGCAATACGGCTCCGAAAAGAATAGAAAAGAAAATCGTTTCTTCACTCATCTTATGAATTTAAGTAATCTGATTAATAATAAGGGAGTTACACCCACCCTTCTTGAATCGTTTTTACAATCAGTTCAGCTGTTGTGGAAGTTTCTGTTTTGGTCAGGATATTCCGGCGGTGGTTAAGTACTGTGTGTATGCTAAGAAAGAGGATGGTTGCAATTTCATTGCTGTGTTTTCCATGAACAATGTAATACAAAACCTCTTTTTCTCTGCGGGTCAGAAGTTCGGTTGTGGGCGAAAGTGTGCTTGAAAGTTCTACGTTCAGATACGATGGTTTACCTTCCATACCAACGAATGATAGAACAGGATTTCCTTCGGTTTTAATATGGCTTATGTCGGTATGAATGCCTAAAGTCCGGTTTATACCCCCGGTTTCGGTAGTTTGCAGGGTAACTACCTGTTGTAATACACGGATATAATCACCTGTGTTTTTTCGGAGGCGAAAATCGAAGCGTACTTTATAGCTGAAAATATCTTCAGGAGCAATTGAATTGAAGAATTCAACAGATTTCTTTCCGAAATTAATAAAGGCAGGTGCATCATCCGGATGAATAATCCCGAAAAAAAAATCAGGGGTAAATTGCTCGGGGGTGTATCCTAGAACCTCTGTAATGCTTGGGCTTACAAACGGAATGGAAGAACTTTGCAAATCGAAGATGTAATAATAAAATGGCCCTACACTGACAATATTCAGCAACTTCCGGTAGGTCTCCAAATCAATCTTCAAATTGATCTCTTTACCGGCTTTAATGGCTGCCTGCCATGCTCTCTGGGCCTGGGTTATGGGGAGTAAAGTTTCGGGCATAATAGTTTTTGTTTAGTGGTTACACCCACCCTTCCTTTATCGTTTTTACTATTAAATCAGCCGTAGAATTTGTTTTGGTTTTGGCTAATATATTCCGGCGGTGATTGAGTACGGTATGTTTACTCAGACCGAGCATCTCTGCAATTTCCGCGCTGTGCTTTCCGTGGATAATATGAAACAAAACCTCTTTCTCTCTATCGGACAATAAGGATTTGGTTGGTACAAACACTTTTTCCACTTCAATGTTCAGATACGATGGTTCGCCATCCATACCAATAATAGATAAAGACGGTTCGCCTTCGGGTTTCAATTCTGTAATATCGGTATGAATACCAAACGATTTGGTAATGCCGCCATTTTCAGTGGTTTGGATAGTTATTACCTGATGTAGAATTCGAATATAATCTCCATTCTTCTTGCGTATTCGGAAATCGGAGCGTACTTTATACTTGAAAATCCGTACAGTATCCAATGAAAAAAAGAATTCGGCCACCTTACTTTCAAAATTAAGAAAATAGGTCACATCATCGGGATGTATACTCTGAAAAAACAAACTCGTTGTAAACTCTTCGGGGGCACAACCCAATACGTTGGTTACGTTCGGGCTTGTAAAAGTTATTTCAGCACTGGGAATATCTAAAATCCAGTAATAATATTCACCAACATGAATGATATTGATTATTTTCTTATAAATATCCAAATCCAGCTCCAGATTAATTTCTTTGCCAATCCGAATGTCTCGTTCCCATATTTGCTGGACTTGGTCGAGAGGTGCTCTGTTTTTTGCCATATACGTTTAACGGTTTTTTATCCTAATCAAGTTTTCTGACTTAAAAATATTGTTTTTTTTATGTCCCTTCAGGGGATTAGGGTTATTTATACCCACCCTTCCTTTATCGTTTTTACTATTAAATCAGCCGTAGAATTTGTTCCGGTTTTAGCTAATATATTCCGGCGGTGATTGAGTACGGTATGTTTACTCAGACCGAGTATCTCTGCAATTTCCGCGCTGTGCTTTCCGTGGATAATATGAAACAAAACCTCTTTCTCTCTATCGGACAATAACGATTTGGTGGGAACAAATACTTTTTCTACTTCGATATTCAGATAGGACGGTTCGCCATCCATGCCAATAATAGACAAGGACGGTGTGCCTTCAGATTTGATATCGCTAATGTCCGTATGAATACCAAATGATTTATTTACGCCTCCTGTTTCGGTAGTTTCTAACGTTACTACTTGCTGTAATACCCGTATATATTCCCCTGTTTTTTTTCTGACACGAAACTCATATTGCACTTTATACTTAAATATATTTTCAACAGTAAGTGTATTAAAGAATTCCACCACCTTGTTTTCGAAGTTTACATAATACTGTACATCATCAGGATGAATAACATTGGAAAAAAAGAATCCTAATGTAAATTCTTCGAGACTATATCCCAAAACTTCAGTAACACTTGCGCTAACAAAACTAAGTGCGGAAGAAGGAATGTCGAAAATATAATAGTAAAATGGTCCTATATGAATGATATTCAACATCCTTTTGTGAATTTCCAAATCAAGTTCCAACCTGATTTCTTTTCCATCGCGGATAACATCTTCCCATATATGTTGGGCCTGATTGTATGGGAGCATTGTTTTTGCCATAGCTAACAGTTACATTTTCGTTTAATTTGTCGAAAGAAAAGAGAAATTTGAAAGAATAAATTCAGTTTTTTGAATGAATTCGTCTAAAAACAGTAAAAGTTATATTTAAAAATGACTAAAAGTAGTCATTGTTTTTGGGTTTTTGAGTACTTACATTTGCAACATCACCTATATTTCTTTACTAAAAAACCTCATAAATAATGAAAGGTGTTGATAAACTGTTGTTTAACTCATCAAATATATAGGAATTTATTCTTTTTTTTACAATTAAATGCTACTAAAATGATAGCATTTATAGTTATTTAATAATTAAGTGAAAAAGGAAAGGCATTATGACTCAAAAATGCTGCAATAATGAAGATATATAGAGGCTAAGTTGAGATTGTAAATGAGAAAATTGGATTTTTGAATGTGCTCTAAAGAAGATAATTTCTATTTGATAACTAAAATATAATCATAAAAAAGATGAAATCGAATATTATACATTCAATAATAATGGAGTTTAGTGGGAAAAAATGCAAGCTAAGACTACTATCCGGCGAACTTATTACAGGTACGTTGAGTGAAATAGAACAAATCAGTTCTTTACACCAAACCGTACAAGTGATTGAAGTTGCTAACAATGAACAGATACTAGCAAAGACAATTTTAATAGCACAAATTGATGCATTAGGACTGGCTTAAATCACAAACGAAATAATGAAAAAACCTATGATAAATTAAGTTTGTTTGTTTACATTTTGCAGAGGTATAAAAAGGCGCAGTTTAAGGTGGTTGCGCCTGCCTACTGGTAAATATTACAATCGGTCAGATCCAAATCAAAAAAACAACTTATAAAAATTACAATTATGAAAAAACTTCTATTTCTTGCCATACTGGCAGTAATGATGACTTTTAATGCAGAAGCACAAGTCTACAAAAGCGTTTATGTAACAAATGCCGGAACACTCGGCTCTTTACTTACATTTGATGAAAAAAATTCTATTACCAACCTCACTGTATCAGGGAATCTCGATGTACGTGATTTTGTAACAATGTGCTATTATATGTATAGACTAACTGATTTAGACATAAGTACTGTAACAATTCAGGCTTTTAATGGCTTAGCTTATTATCAATACTCACCTAAATCATATGCCGTCAATGAAATGCCTGAAAATCTGGAATTATGGCCAATTTTAAAATCAATTACATTGCCAAACTCAATAACCTCCATAGGACACCAAGCTTTAGCTGGATTCAATCGTTTGACAAGCATAATCATCCCAAATGGAGTTAAAACCATAGGAGGGTCAGCATTTAGAGGGTTAACTGGGTTAACAGATGTAATAATCCCTAATGAAGTTGTTCAGATAGGAATTGGTGCTTTCTACGGTTGTTCCAATCTACAAAGTGTAAGCTTTGGAAGTGGACTAATTTCAATAGGACAAGGAGCATTTTCTTATACTGGAATTAAAAGCATTGACATACCAAAAACTATTGTAACAATGGACGGGGCGTTCCAATACTGTTCAGCGTTAACGAACATGAATTTTGCAAATGGAATTACTTCAATTGGTAATGGAACGTTTGCACAGTGTACTAATTTGTCAGAATTAAATATCCCTGGTTCGGTTAAATCAATTGGAGTCGGGGCTTTTCAAAATTGTACAGGTCTTACAAACATAAATTTTGGTGAAGGAATTAAATTAATAGACGACGGTGCTTTTTACGGATGTCACAAACTTACAAATCTTATTATTCCTAATTCAGTGACTAAGATTGGCACAGCCGCTTTTTACGATTGTTGGAATCTGGCTAATCTGACGTTGGGCAATAGTGTTGATTCAATAATGGATGTTGCGTTTAATAGTTGTGGAGTAAAAGTAATTAATTGCCTAAATAATAAGCCTCCTAAAATAACTAATCCATTTCAAAATACGGCAGTTACCGATGTTTATGTTCCAAATGTTACCGCTCTTGCGGCCTATAAAGCTAATCCGGATTGGATTGGATATTTCCCGGGAAATATAATGAAGATATTCCCTACTAACATAACTTATTCAGTAACTGTACCAGTTGGCACCAATGCCTGTTACATTGCAGGAACCATGAATAACTGGATACAGCAAACCATGACAAAAATAGATGCAACTCATTTTAATCTAAATATTCCAACTGCTACAATTAATGATACCTATAAATATTGTTCTGGTCCTATATGGGCTTATGAGGAGCTGGACGCAAATAATAATGTTATATCAAACAGAAGTTATTCATCAAATGATGTAGTAGCTAAATGGAAATCCGTTTATTCGGATGTGAAAACAGTAAATTCAGATAATATTAAACTCATATCAGGCAAATCATTTATCCGTGCCGAATTTGATGGCAATGCCAACATAGAAGTTTACAACTTGAGCGGATTACTGATGAAACAAGCCAATGCAACAAATACTATCAGCATTGATAATCTGAATACCGGGCTTTATATTGTCAAAATTAATGGAACGGCTTATAAAGTGGTGGTGGAGTAAAATCCACTAATTCAAAGTCATAGTCTCAATCCAAGTGATAAACATAGCGATAGCCTCACATGGAGTGAGACCATCACTAACAGATGACCATCAAAAAAACAACTTATAAAAAATTACGATTATGAAAAAACTTTTACTCCTTGCCGTACTGGCAGTAACAATGACGTTTAATGTGCAGGCACAAGTGTACAAAACAATTAATGTAACTACTGCGGGAAGTCTTGGCAGTCTACTTACAAGCACTGAGAAAACAACTGTAACGAATCTCACATTAACAGGAAGTATTGATGCACGAGATTTTGCAATCATGGGTACTCAAATGCATAATTTAACTACTCTGGATATAAGCTCAGTGACAATTCAAGCTTATAATGGATCGACTGTATCTTATTATAATAACATATCATATTTAGCCAACGAAATTCCTGAGTATTGTGTAAGTGGGAGTTCTTTAAAAACTGTTACTTTACCACAATCATTAACTTCAATTGGAGAATCGGCTTTTAGTAGCGTTAAAGGACTGACCAGCATTACTATTCCTAATTCAGTTATTCAGATTGGAATGGGTGCTTTTTATTATTGTACTGGATTGACAAGTGTAAACATACCAAACGGAGTAATTGGAGTAAAGGCTTTCAGTGGTTGTAGCGGATTAAGTTCGATTAACTTTGGAGGTGGTGTAACTTCGATAGGAGATATGGCTTTTAACGCATGCAGTGATCTAACAAGTCTGACAATCCCAAGTTCGATTACTTCAATTGGAAGTAGTGCTTTTGGCAATTGCAACGATTTAACAGATATAAACATTAATAGTGGAACGATAGGATATGCAGCTTTTGGCAGTTTAGCAAAATTGAAAAGTGTTACCCTTGGCAGTGGAGTTACCTCAATTGGATATGGAGCTTTTTCTTATTGTCCGAATCTAACCAACTTAAATTTAGCCAGTGGAATAGTTACAATAGGACAAAATGCTTTTTTAGCTTGTCCCGCCTTGACTAATTTTAGTATTCCAAATTCAGTAACTTCATTAGGAGATGAAGCTTTTGCCGGTTGTAGCGGATTGACAAGTCTGACAACTCCTAACTCGGTCACTTCCATTGGTAATTCTGCTTTCTCACATTGTAGCGGACTTACTACCATAACCCTTGGAAGTGGGGTTACTTCAATTGGAAATGGGGCATTTTCTTCCTGTACGGCATTAAAAACCATAAATTGTTTAAATACAACCCCTCCAACTTTAGGCACAAACCTTTTATTAATGTCTGATTATACTCAAAATCCAGTTACCGATGTTTATGTTCCAAATGTTACTGCCCTAGCAGCCTATAGAGCTAATACGGATTGGATTGGATATTTTCCCGGCAATATAATTAAAACCAATAATTCTACTCCAGTTACCTATTCTGTAACTGTTCCAACCGGTACAAATGCCTGCTACATTGCCGGAACCATGAACGGATGGATACAACAAGCCATGACAAAAGTAGATGCAACACATTTTAATCTAAATATTCCAACTGCTACAATTAATGATACCTATAAATATTGTTCAGGTCCTATATGGGCTTATGAGGAGCTGGACGCAAATAATAATGTTATATCAAACAGAAGTTATTCATCAAATGATGTAGTAGCTAAATGGAAATCCGTTTATTCGGATGTGAAAACAGTAAATTCAGATAATATCAAACTCATGTCAGGTAAATCATTTATCCGTGCCGAGTTTAACGGCAATGCAATAGTAGAAGTTTACTCCTTGAGCGGAATTGTTGTAAAACAAGCCAATGCAACAAATACTATAAGTATTGATAATTTGAATGCCGGACTTTATATTGTAAAGATTAATGGATCGGCTTATAAAGTGGTGGTGAAATAAAATCATTAAATCTTAATAGTCATAGTCTCACTCCGAGTGAGGCGATGACTTGAAAACACAAAGGCGAATAATAAAAATTCAACGGGTAAAAATTATCCACACAAATAATAAAAATTATGAAAGCAGAAAAATTAAAATTAATCGTGCTATTTGTTATATGCTCTCTTGGAGCAAAAGCGCAAGGTACAGCTACATTGTCATTTGCAGGCTCGGCAACTTTGGACAGTGTGAAAATTGAAGACCTCAATAATTCAAGCAGCTTCACCCTCAAGGGGAGTTATAATTTTGTTATACAATTTGGGGTAGCAAATGCAATAGAAGATATTCAAATGAGTGGGAACCCATTAGTCTATCCAAATCCATTCAGCCAAGAGCTAAAACTTGATTTTCTAACACTCGGCCAAAGTACACTAAATGTGTCTGTATTTGATTTGTCCGGGAAAGTGATAGCTCAGTTCAATAAAAGTGTTGAGCAAGGTTCACACCGATTCAGTTTTAAGCCAAGCTCGCCCGGCATGTATCTTATTAAAGTATCCGATAAATCATCCATTTATACTTCCAAGATCATCTGTACAAAAGCGAACTCAGGCTATCCAACCTTAGAATACGATGGAATAGCAAGTACGCCAGCCAACAGACCTAGTTTGGCAAAAGCCAATACCAATACCCTTTCAAGCTTATTGATACAAAAAGGAGACATGCTCAAATTCACAGGCTATTCGAAAACCAATATCAATAGCGTTTACGATTATGCCAATATAAGTAAAAGCTACAATTTCACCTTTGGACAGAATTATTACAAATTCAAAAACTTCAATATCATAGCTTCTAAGCCAAGCTTTGTCGATATTATGTTTTCTGTTACCGATGCTAACAACAAAGGCCTAGATTATCTGAAAAATTCCGACTTTACTGTTTACGAGGATGATGCTACCGCTTCGCCCACCGAAACATTCCGAAACGTCAAGAAAATGCAGCAATTACCATACAAACTAAAAACGATACTTTTGCTAGATAATAGCGCCAGTTTGGCTACAAGTTTGGAGGCCATTAAAACCTCAGCTATTAAATATGTTCAATCCATTAACGACAACCAGGAAGTAGCCATTTATAAGTTTTCGGATACTCCGGTATTGGTTCAAGATTTCACAACCTACAAACCCGGACTAGAGAACGCTATAAAAAGCATTACCTTAGGTTTCCCTTCTACTAATTTGTATGGTTCCACGGTCACCATTATGTCAAAGTGGGCAGATAGCTATTCCTTGACAGGAATTGTGCAAGGTTCGTTAATTCTTTTTACGGATGGTAGCGACACGCAAGGTTCATCCACTTTGAGCGATGTAATAAGTGCTCGGGGTGACAAAAAAATATACGTTATAGGATTGGGAACTGAAATCAATCCAACCGCACTAAATCAAATAGCCAATCCAGGACCATCTTACATCATCAAAAACACTGCCCAATTAGATTCAATATTTGCGAACATCCAGCTGGATATTGTGCAATTTTCTAATAGTTTTTACTGGTTTAATTATATGTCGCCTAAAAGAACGGGAACACACAACCTGAAAGTAGAATCCAAAGTAAATACAAACACAAGTCTTACCGACTCTTATCTGACAGGTTCATTTAGTGCTGTCGGATTTCAGTCGGTTAATTCCGGTACTTATATTAATATTCAAGATACTAAGCTGTATGGGCTCGATACTATCTATTGTTTTTATACAACACTATTAAATAATCAACATACTTACAGCTATTGCTCTGATAAAAATGGTCTTAAACCATTCAGCACTGATATTTTGGTGTTAAAACCAACCACCTATTGGGCAACCTATCCACCGGTTTATTCGTGGAGCAACAGCAATAGCGAGATTTGTACACTCGAGGCTTCTGCCTATTCCAATGTAACGTTACATCCACTTGTCTTCGAAGGTTACTCCACCATAACACTGAAAGACTTGGCAAATGGATATACAAAAACACTGGTATTTACAATAACTCCTATTTGGCCAGTAGTAAGCACTTCCCAGCCAAAAATGATAACTAATACGGGGGCCACTGTAGGTGGTGAGGTTTTATGTTATAGTAAAACATATGTGACGGAAAAGGGAATTTGCTGGAGCACTACACCTACACCAAATATTTCTAACGAACACATAAGTATTGGGTGTTGTAAGGGTGTTTTTGAATATGGATTAACCGGCTTAAGAGCAAACACTACATATTTTGCTAGAGCTTATGCCACCAACAGTGCTGGAACTTCTTATGGGTGGCCAAATGATTTTAGGACATTAGCTCCAATGAAATCCACTATTACCACTACTTTAAGCGAAATTACTGCCACCACAGCCTCAAGTGGTGGTAGTATTACTGACGATGGTGGTGCAGCAATAACAAAGCGAGGTGTTTGCTGGAGTACAACCACTGCTCCAGACACTACGCTCGCTACCAAAACATCTGATGGAACAGGCATTGGCACATTTTCTAGTTCAATAACCGGATTGACCGCTAGCACTACTTATTATGTGCGGGCTTACACGACCAATGCTGCGGGTACTGCGTATGGTAACGAATTGAGTTTTACTACTACTTCAACACCAATAATTAATGGACCTAATGTAGTTTTTGATGGCTTTACCTACCACTCCGTAATAATAGGTACGCAAACTTGGATAATTGAGAATCTGAGAAATACTCATTACCGAGATCGCACTGCCATTCCAGAGGTAACTGACAGTACAGCATGGATAAACTTAACTACTGGTGCTTGTTGCAATAACAATAACAATGCTGCAAACGGCATAAAATACGGAAAACTGTATAATTGGTATGCTGTACACACAGGCAAGATAGCACCACAAGGTTGGCATGTGGCTACTTTTGATGAAATGAATGCACTCGATAAATACGTGAGTACAAAATTTGGTTCTTCCAGTTGGTACCCCAAAGCTTTAGCTGCAAAATCAGACTGGATATCCTATAACAATTCTAATGATATTGGTTATGATTTAACAAGTAATAACACTACAGGATTTACAGCTCTGCCAGGTAGTTACCGTGACGTTGGTGTCTTCGGAGACCCAGGTTACGAAAGTTACTGGTGGAGTTCTACAGGTGACAATATTGATGTGGATCACGCCTCAGTAATGTATATGGCTAGTGGTAATAATATCGTGGGCTTCGGGAACTACTTCCCAAAGCAATTTGGCTGCTCCGTCCGTTGTATTAAGGATTAGAGAGTATATGATTATTTTTCACCGGTAGGCGGTGGTAGTGATAGTCTACCAAGTGAGGATTATAATGCATTGAGACCCCCTGCCAAGACCTCTATCCCCTTTCGGATATTTTCTCCAAAAGGATAAAGGAAAAGGGAATGATGTTTTTTGGGGTTTCAAGAGGCTGTATTTAAGAAAGAAAAAAGGAATTCGAGTTTTGGCAAAGAGGGAGTGAGGGACGAACGATAGCCAAAACTAGTAGTAAACTTTTAGTTGTTGAGGTAAAATACATAATCATAGTCTCACTCCAAGTGAGGCTATGACTATGAAACAAATATGGCGAATGCCGAAAAACTTAAAAAAGATTGATAATCAATATCTACAAAATGACAGACCTGAAACAAAAAGTAAAAGACTTTGCCGAAGTCCATATCAAACCTTTCTCAAGGATTTGGTATTCTTATAAATTCTAAATTCCGGTCTGCGAAAGCCAATGGGCTGACCACTCAATGTGACAAGAAAAATAAAGTGGAGACCAGAAACTACTTAAATAAACAGGACATATGCCGAAAAACTAAAAAAAGGTGATAATCAATATGTTTTTTCTTAGTTTGACTGCTATGGCCTCCGGCTTTCCAAATTGAAATAGAATATTGAAAGTAAAAACTTTCCTTTTAGCTTTGACATAGCGTGGTGCTATGCCAAACATTGGATAGATAGTACAAGCTACGCTGAACCGAGCAAGGTAATTTGAAAAAAAATAACTAACAAATAAAAAGATATGAAAAAAGTAATTATAATTATTTTATTATTTCAGAGCATGCCCCACTTTGCACAAAACAATTGTCCAGCAGGTTATACAGCAAGGGAGGTAAAATGCAATGGACAGATAACGATACAATGTGTGCCCGATGATTATAAGTGCGAATCTTGTTGGGTTGTTGAATATCCCCCTTGTCCTGGTAGAACATTTCCTCAGAAAAGCACTTATAAAACTTATGAACGTGCATTAGCAGAGAGTCAAAAACCATCCCATAATTGGCAAAGTGACGGTAGTTGCTTATGGTGGGACGATAGAAGTTTTAAGATTTATTTTGAAGATAAACAGTTTTGTAGCTCTAATCCAGCAACACCATCCGAGGATTTTAAATCCAAAATTAGCTCATTATATGATAGCTGGACTTTAACTATAGCTGATGCGCAAGCTAGATATAACGGCTATACTGGTCTTGGCCTACCTGAATTAACCCAAGTTAGCACTGAATATATAGGTAATATACAAGAGGCAGCAAGGAATTTGAAAAAATTCAAGCAATTTATAAACGAATTTACTGGCAACAAGACAGCAGAAATTGAAGAACAATTTAAAGGGTTTCAAAATGAATATAGTAATTTTCAGTCTTCATCAAATAATTATCAAACCCAAGCGCAAGCTTTAATAAATTCAAACCAACCAACGAGTGGTACATTTGATGGAGGCACTTGGAAAAAATTACCTACTGGTATGTATGAAGTTGTTACTGGTGGAGACCAAGCAGAAATAATTAGTGCCACAGATTTTACAAAAAGATTTTCAGGTAATAATGCAAAAACAAAAATTAATAATACAGATACAGAAGGAATAAAAGCCTTACAAGATTTATATAATCAACTTCAGGCAATGGTAAAACAGTTAAAAAGTGTGGACCCTTCAACAGATACTAAAGAAATGGATGCACAACTGCAAGAATTAAAAAAACAAATAGATGAATTGAAGAAGGGTAATTAAAAAAAAATAAAAAAACCTGCTCTTTCAGATATGCTTAAAAGCTGGCAGCCGCATGTGCAGAGTGTGTCCTAAAGTAAATGAACGAATTCAGCAATGAAGAGCGTTCATTTACATGCTGTAAAAAGATGAAGGGATTTTTGAAAGGAGATGATCTTTCTTTATTTGTGCAGGCATTATAACGGATCGCAGATCCGAAGTTAAGAGGTACAGATTGCAAATTTGTACCAGTTGGTGTTGATAATCAAAAATACAAAAATGACAGACCTGAAACAAAAAGTAAAAGACTTTGGCGAAGAGCATATCAAACCCTTCTTAAGGAAATGGATGCTTCTAAATTCTAAAACAAAAATAGGTCTGCATAAGTCAACGGGCTGACCACCCATTGTGAAAAGAATAAAGTGGAGACCAGAAACCACTTAAATAAACGGGGCGAAACCAAAAAGCCAGAAGAGTAGGGAAATTTTAAATTTAATGAATATGAAAACTAGATTTTTGTTTATAACGATTGAGTTTTTGATTATTGCAATAAGTTCAAAGTCTCAAGTGATGGGAACTTTTACCTATGGTAAAAGTCCCGATGTATTATAAGACCCATTGTACAGTAAAAGAATGTTTTAATATTAAACTAAAAATCTAATCTCATAGTGAAAAAGTATGAAAAACAAGATTGTATAAAACGCTTAAATTCGTCAAGGTTTTTAAAAGTTACTATCAATTTATTTTTTGTTGCTATTATTATGTCTTCTTGTGTGGATTCATGTCCAAAGGTTATTGACCCAATGATTATTGACCCAATGATTTCAATTGCACAAGACTATGCATTTTCAGAGGTAGTAAATTCTAAATTATGGTACTATGTTTCTTATGACTATGATAGTCTGCCTACTTTAGTAAAAGGTCAATTAGGCAATATCATTATTCGAAAAGATTCATCAAATTACTTGAATGGGTGGGAAAATTACTTTTATTCAATTGATTTTGGTATGGCATATGTAAGTTTAGGAAACACTGCTGATACACTTAAGGGAACTGTTGATCTTTGTTACACTGAAGTTATAATGATAGCTGGTATTCATACTTATACCTATAATTGCAAATACAAAAATTTTTATCTGAACAAAAATAAAATTAATGGGATTCTAAACCATCTTAGCGGATCTTCAAATGCATCTGGTTCGTATTCTTATGCCTTATATTCTGATACCTTAACAAGATCTTCTGATGGTGGCAATATAATAGTTAATAAAACAGAATCAAACTTGTCAGATATCAGTTCGAGAGGAATTTCATTCTCTGTGACAGAACTGGAAGCGCTATCAATTCTATCGGACTATACTTACATCACAAAAGGTAGAGTTCAAATTGAAACTGACTCAAAGAAATTTATAATTGATTTTGGTAACGGAGCTAAAGATAATAAGGCTACATTAATATATGAAGGAATTAATACTCCATTTACTTTGAATGCATTCCGTTAGGTATATGCTTTTAATACTATCAAACTAATCAATTCAAGTATGTAAAAACTAATAATCAATTATCACCAAAATGACAGACCTGAAACAAAAAGTAAAAGACTTTGCCGAAGTGCATATCAAACCCTTCTCCCGTCCTCCCGGATATGCCCTCAATTATATGTATAAATGTTGCTGATTGTCGGTGGGATGTGTCATCCCACCTTTTGTATTCTTAGGATTTTTAATCCTTTTGCTCAAACAATCATTAAATCAAGCAGTCCTTTCCCCGTCCCTCCGGATATACAAAAACTTAATAAGATGTACAAATGGTCATGCCTGTGGTTGGGTCCCGATAGCTATCGGGATGCAATCCCAACCTACTGTATTATAAGGATTTGTAATCCAATTATATATTCAATTTAGACTAACGTAACTTCTAATAACCCTTTCCCGCCTGCCCAATCAACAGCTGAACTATACCTGTAATCTTCTGCCCTGTTTACAATTTCTGCTTTCACAGGATTTTCATGGATATAGTTCAGTTTCTGATTAAAATAATCGTTTAGAAATATCTCCTGTGCATCATTTCCTTCCTGCCAAAACCGATAATTGGTTATCTTTTTATCATTTTTACCAGAATACTCAAACCGATTCAACATCCACTCTCTACGGCTTTCGGTACCTTCATCCAGTAATGTCTGAAGAATTTTTTTACTGGTAAATTTCTTAAAATCTCGTATTATATCAGATACTTTATTTATTCCATTACTACCAACTATCATATGCATATGGTTCGTCATTAAAACCCAAGCATAAATTATCAACCCTTTTTCTTTCTGACAATACTGCAACGATTCAATAATGATATGCCTGTAGTTTGAACGTGAAAATATATCCACCCAATCTACCACTGTATCTGTAACAAAATAAACTACGCCTGATATACGATTCTTTATATCCAATGTTCGTTGAATTTATTCCTGACAAATGTAAGGATTTTTTTAGTAATGTAAAAGAACGGATTACAAATCCTAAGAATACAGAAGGTGGGATTAAAAAAATCCCACCCTCCAGTGCTAAACTTTGCTCATTTTGTTAAGAACATATCCGGCTCGACAGGGCATAAATAATCAAACCTTTCTCTTTCTGACAAAATTGCAACGAATCTATAATGATATGTTTGTAAATAGGACGTGAGAATATATCCACCCAATCAACTACTGTATCGGTAACAAAATAGACTTCACCTGTTATACGATTCTTTATATCCATTCGAATGAATTTAGCCTGACAAATATAGTGAAAGTTTTTAAATATTTAAAAGTAGCGGATCACATCCCGATAGCTATCGGGACCTAAGAATACAAAGGGTGGTCCCGATAGCTATCGAGGATAAAAAGAAAATCCCACCCACCAGTGCGAACACTTTGTTCATTTAATAAACATATCCGGTAGGACAGGGAAAAATCTTTCAAATAAATAATATCCGACTGAATTTAGCTACACTGACCCTGTTGAGCGTAGCGTAAACTGGCGGTCTTTGGTTCGGCCAAGCGTCTTTCGCTTGGTCGTGTGGGAAGCAAGGCTCTTGCCTTGCATATTCAAATACATTATGGAAAGCGGGAGCTCATTCTAACATGACGTATCCCGATAGCTATCGTGTGGAGACTACGCCAAACAACACACTACGACCAACTGAGTGCAGCGCACCGAAATTATTTAGCTGGTTTTAAATTATTTATGTTTTTATACTAATTGTACAACGTGTTATTTTCTAATATTTCTATATCCATGTAATTACTTTAATGATATTGAAAAATAAAAATCATTCATTTTATATTTTCACATACCCATTTCAAAACTAAAATGGGATGTTTCATTTCTACAACAAGACAAAATCACTTTTCATCCCCATCTTTGTAAAAGTTTTTGTGCTGAAAATTGTTTTAAATGTACTTTTGCAAAACTAAAACAGTATGAAAACATTTTGTTTTGTGTCTTTGTACATTTACATCGACATGCTTTTTGTTATTTTTCTATGATTGTAAGCAAAGGTTTATAGGTTCATCAAAAAATTTCTATTGTTGTACGCTTCAATCAGTATGTTCAGCATGCAATTTCTGTTTATGTAAACATCAATTGTCTTATAATCTTCTCATTTTATACCAGCATAAAAGTACAACGATAGTATGAATAAAAGAATACTACAGATGCAAAGT
>Ga0209123_1002251_pt1 | contig 16782 bp, 14 predicted proteins | sample BarGraIncu00431A_FD_184500 | JGI IMG/M metagenome (GOLD analysis project Ga0209123, IMG submission 184500) | Arctic peat soil microbial communities from Barrow, Alaska, USA - Barrow Graham LP Incubations 004-31A (SPAdes) (version 2) | ecosystem: Environmental > Terrestrial > Soil > Wetlands >...
GTAGTTTTAAAGCAGGATCTTTAGAGATCAAGGCTGTTTATCAATATATAAGGACTATGATCTTAGGTAATCAATTGAAAGTAACCAACCTTTATGATTTCACGAATTTAAAGGAATACAAACTCTTATGGAAGGTTGTTTGTGATGGTGAGGAAATAAAAGCCGGAGAATTAATCTGTGATATTGAGCCACATGAAAGCCAAAGCTATATTCTAGATTTCACCTTGCCAAAGAGCTGTAGATTAGGATGTTATATGGATATAAGTTTAATTGGTGAATATGAAGTTTCTATGGAGCAACATCCTTTAGTTGTTGATATTGAAAAAGGTCTTATAATTTCATTAGAACCGGCAAAGTTCATCGAGCAAAAAGAGGTTATAAAAATAACAGGAGTTAATTTTATATATACATTTAATAAACACTATGGAAATTTTGAAAGTCTTATAATAGATGGAGAAGAAAAATTAGCAGAATTAACAAAGCTATCAGTATGGCGCGCTCCAACAGATAATGATAGAAACGTAAAATATCAGTGGGGGCTATTTGAAGATAACAGAAGTGGTGAAAACTTCAATAGAATATTTTCTAAAGTATATTCTTGTGAATTGAAAGACAATAAGATTATAGTTAATGGTAGCCTTTCAGGAATTTCACGTTCACCATTTTTAAAATTCAGTACTAGTTTTACAGTTTCGGTCCTAGGTGAAATTGAAATTGGCTTTAAGGGAAAGGTAAAGGAAAATTGTGTGTATCTTCCACGATTAGGATTTGAATTCAGTCTTCCTAAGACAAAAGGGAAGTTTAGATATTATGGCATGGGCCCATTAGAAAATTATGTGGATATGTGTCATCATACTAAAGTTGGTATATACGAGAGTACAGCTGAAGATGAGTATGTGCCATATATTGTTCCACAAGAACATGGTAATCACACAAAAACTAAATTTGTTGAAATCGGCGGTTTAAAATTTTTTGCAGAAAAGGAATTACAGTTTAATGTATCGAATTATACATCAGAGGCTCTTACAAAAGCAAAACATGCGGACGAGCTTATAGAAAGCGATAATACAATAGTCCGTATAGATTATAAAAATTCTGGTATTGGTTCTAATAGCTGTGGGCCAGAGCTATTAGATGAATACAGGCTAAAGGAAAAAAATATAAATTTTGCATTTTCAATTAGTTTATTCAAATAATAAAAACAAAGGGTAGGTGAATATAAACATGCAGAAAAATTGGTGGAAAGAAGGAGTAGTTTATCAAATATACCCTAGGAGTTTTAGTGATTCTAATGGTGATGGTATAGGTGATCTGCCAGGTATAATTAATAAATTGGATTATTTAAAAGAACTTGGCGTTGATATAATATGGTTATGTCCAATTTATAAATCTCCAAACGATGATAATGGTTATGATATTAGTGATTATAGAAAAGTCATGGAGGAATTTGGTACGCATCAGGATTTTGAGGAGTTACTAGAGGAAATGCATAAAAGAGGTCTTAAACTATTAATGGACTTAGTAGTAAATCATACCTCAGATGAGCACCAATGGTTTACTGAAAGTAAAAGTTCTAAAGATAATCCTTATAGGGACTACTATATATGGAAAAACGGAAAAGATGGAAATCCTCCAACCAATTGGAATTCTTTTTTCAGCGGTTCAACATGGAAATATGATGAAAAATCGGAGCAATATTATCTTCATCTATTTTCTACAAAACAACCAGATTTGAACTGGGAAAATGAAAAGGTAAGAACTGAAGTATATGACATAATGAAGTTTTGGTTAGACAAGGGAATAGATGGTTTTAGAATGGATGTTATAAACTTAATTTCAAAGGTTCCAGGATTTCCCGAGGGAGAAAAGAGAGGCGATGAGCTTTATGGTAATGGACTCCCCTATATTACTAATGGGCCAAGGGTTCATGAATATTTAAAGGAAATGAACAGAGAGGTTCTAAGTAAATATGACATAATGACTGTAGGTGAGACGCCAGGAGTATCTCCAGACATAGCAAAGCTTTATGTGGATGAGGATAGAAAAGAGTTAAATATGTTATTTCAGTTTGATCTTATGGAAATAGATGCAGGCCTAGGAGGTAAGTTTGATGTTAAGCCTTGGAAGCTTACTACTTTTAAGAAAATCATGATTAAATGGTACGAGGGATTAAAGGAAAAAGGATGGAATTCACTATATTTAAATAATCATGATCAATCAAGGATGGTGTCACGTTTTGGTAACGACAAGAAATATAGAGTAGAATCAGCTAAAATGCTTGCAACTCTTCTCCACACCTTTCAAGGAACTCCATATATATATCAGGGTGAAGAGATTGGAATGACTAATGTGAAATTTAAAGATATATCAGAATATAAGGACATTGAAGAAATTAACATGTATAAAGAGAAAATTAAACAAGGTGTACCGAAGCAGCAATTAATGAATGCTATTTATGCCATTGGAAGAGATAATGCTAGAACTCCTGTTCAGTGGGACACTTCAAAAAATGCAGGCTTTTCAAAGGGAACACCATGGATTGGTGTAAATCCAAACTATGTGGATATAAATGTTGAAAATGCACTGAAGGATAAAAATTCAATATTTTACTATTATCAAAAGCTTAATAAATTAAGAAAAGAAAATTTAATAATAGTTTATGGTGATTTGTCTCTACTTTATGAAGAAGATGAAAATATATTTTCCTACATTAGAACATATAAGGGTGAGAAACTATTAGTAATACTTAATTTCTTTGAAAAAGAAGTAGATTACAAGTTTACAGAAGATCTTAAATACAAAAAAGCAAATCTATTAATTAGTAATTATGAGGTTTGCAATAATGATTTTAGCAATTTTACTTTAAGACCTTATGAAGCTAGAGTATATTTGATAAAATAGTTAAATTATAAGTTAAATCAAAGAATTGAATATATTATAAAATTATAATTAAAGAGGTGTACCTAATGAAATATACTTATCAAAATCCTTCACTTACGTCTATGGAAAGAACATTAAACTTACTCTCACTTATGACTTTGGAAGAAAAAATAGGACAGATGATGCAAATAAGTTATAGCATAGTAAATCCAACTGAAGCAGAAGAGTGGGTCACTAAGAAATTTTCAGGTTCTTTTCTTCATGTTCTAGGAGATAATGCGGATCATCTTCAAAAATTAGCTTTATCTACAAGACTTGGAATTCCTCTTATTTTTGGCATAGATGCTATACATGGACATGGGCTTCTTAATGGGGCAACAATATTTCCGTCACAGCTTGCTATGTCATGCAGTTTTAACGCTTCCCTTTTAGAAAAAGCTGGACGCGTAACTGCCAGAGAAGTTGCAGCCGATGGCTTACATTGGACTTTTTCTCCTGTACTTTGTATTGGACGCGATATCAGATGGGGACGTATTGCTGAAACCTTTGGCGAAGATCCTTATCTAATAGGGGTATTAGCTTCTGCAATTATCAAAGGTTATCAAGGTGAAAATTTATCAGATCCTGATAGTATCTTGGCGTGTGCTAAACACTATTTAGCTTATGGTGAAAGCACAGGTGCTAAAGATGCTTATGACACTGAGGTTACAGTAAGAAAAGTTCGAGAAGTATTTTTGCCACCCTTTAAGAAGGCAGTTGAAGCTGGTTGTGCTACCTTTATGACGGGATATCAATCCATAGATGGAACACCGATGACAGTTAATAAAAAGATGATTAAAGATATATTAAAAGATGAACTTGGCTTTAAAGGATTTGTAGTTACAGATTGGAATAATACAGGAAGCCTTGTGAGTAATCAAAAAGTATGTCCTGATATTTTCGATGCTTCAAGGAAAGCTATCGAAAGTGGAAATGACATGATTATGAATACTAATGATTTTTATGATGCTACTTTAGAGCAAGTTAAAAGTGGAAAGATTCCTGAATCACTTATTGATGAAGCCGTTAAGAGAATAATAAATATTAAATTTGAAATGGGACTATTTGATGGCAAGAAAAGACGTGGGTATGTATCCAAAGACGTTATTGCTTGCAGTGAACATCAGGAAGCTAACCTAGTGATTACAAGAGAGTCCATGGTATTATTAGAAAACAAAAACAACATATTACCACTTAAAAATATTAAAAAGATTGCTGTAATAGGACCTAATGCAGATGATATTAAGGCTCAGTTCGGAGATTGGACATTCTTTAGTCATCCAAGTTCAAACCCTGATGCAATACCTAATTTTGAGTACTATACTATGTTAAGAGGAATACAAGAACTGGCTGCTACTAAAGACGTAGAAGTTAGCTATCATAAGGGTTGCCATATTATGAATAAAGAAGACACAGAAATAGATGAGGCTGTTTGCGCAGCCAAAGATGCAGATGTAATCATTGCTGTGGTGGGAGATTGCCTTGCACTAAATGGTGAGTTTAAAGATAGAGCCACTCTTGATATGCCTGGAGCTCAACAGAAGCTTTTGGAAGAACTTAAAAAATTAAACAAGCCTTTAGTGGTTGTACTAGTAAATGGAAAACCTCTTTCTATTCCGTGGATAAAAGAAAATGCGGATGCAGTTATAGAAACTTTTAATTCTGGAACATTAGGAGGAAAAGCGTTGGCTGATATTGTGTTTGGAGAATTTAATCCTTGTGGGAAACTTACAATTTCCTTCCCATACAATAGTGGACAAACGCCTGTATATTATAATCATTTGGCAGGGTGGCATAGTCCTAAATATGCAGATATGAAAGTAGCAGATGCTTTGTATAGCTTTGGTTATGGACTCTCTTATACTAGTTATAAATACTCTAATCTTAAAATATCAAATAAAATATGTTCAATAGAGGATATTTTAACAGTAAGTGTAGATGTAACAAATGTAGGTGAATATGATGGTACAGAAATTGTACAGTTATACATTAACGATGTTGTAAGTTCCGTTATGACCCCTGTAAAAGAATTAAAAGGGTTCAAGAGAATGTTTATAAAAGCTGGCGAGACAAATACTGTAAACATTGATTTATCCATCTCCGATCTTACTATTGTAAATGCTGATGAAGAATATATAGTTGAGCCTGGAGAATTTGAAATTATGGTAGGATCTGACTCAAGAGATGAAAGTTTGCTTAAAGAAATTATTACAGTAAAATAGTAATGTATTATTCATGAACTCAAAGATTGTGGCTATTATTATAAATTAGCTGTATATTTTGAGTTCATGTAAGCTATTAATAAGGCGATTTTGATGCACAGTTCTCTTATTAAGTTTCTATCATTTTGCAAATTTAGACTCAAGTATATCACTCCCTGTCAATTCACTAAGTACATACTTAATTCACCTACAGTTCTGCTTTATTTATAAACTTAATATATTAATATTGGCTATTTTTTATCTTCCAATTATTAAATAATTCATAGGCTTTTGTTACTGTTACAGCATATTATTTATTATAGTGTTAGGTCGTTTTTTTGATTTCGCTTTTTTATCATTTCTTTCAATGATTTTATTTCTAGTAAATCTTTAATAATACTAGATTTATTATTCTTTGTCTGAGCGTATAATCCAAAATATCTAGTATCATTTTTAAAATCTATATTGATTCTTAAATTATTACCATTCATATACTATAATCACTAAAGATAACATATAATAATCCTCCTTCCATATGGCTTGTCCTTTATAGTATGTAAATTGATGAAAATGCGTTACAAAGAGCTAAAGTTTCGTATCAACAAACTATAGTTAAATGATACGGTGAAAAAGACAGATAATAGCATCTATAAACCCATCCAATTGGTTGTAAAAGTGTATCATGACGTTTAATAGGTTTTATGATAGACTTAGTAATAAAATAATAACAATAATTTGTGAGGAGTTGTAGTAATAGCGAATAGTATATATGCTTATATTGGAGTTAGCACCAATGAGCAAAATACAGATCGTCAACATGAAGCTTTGAAAAGTATGCTGTTTCAAATAATCTTAAATTTAAAATTGTATTTGAGGATAGAGCAAGTGGTAAAGACTTTGAAAGATTGCAGTATAAAGCATTAAAAGAAATAGTTAAAACTGGAGATACAATTATAATAAAAGAACTTGATAGGTTAGGACGTAACTTCATGGATACCCCAAAGGAACTACAATATTTCTTTGAGATAAGTATAAAAGTAATAATACTTGATACCCCCTTAGTAAGCACAGGAGACATCAAGTTAGATTATACAATAAACAATATGCTTATTAATTTCTTGTCTTATATAGCCGATAAAGAAAGGGAGAAAATACAGGGTAGAGTTATAGAGGGATTAAAGAATGCAAAGGCTAAAGGTATTAAATTGGGTAGAACTAATAGAAAGTTACCTGAAGATTTTAAGAAGTATTATAGTAAGTGGAAAGATAAAGATGTAACAGGAGTTGAATTTGCAAAGCTATTGAAGATAAGCAAAGCCACATTATATAGGTACATAAAAGAATATGAATTGTAAAAGAGGGGTAGCACCTTCTTTTTTTATGGAATGGATTTTGCCTGATTTATAATACATTCAATGTAACAAGTCAACACGTTATGTTACATTCAAAATAAAATTTTTAAGGAATAGGCAATAGCCTCAATGTGAATGTAACACAATTACATTTGTGTTACTTTCACTTTATATGATACTTATTTCAAGTGTAAGTATTTCACTTGTTTACTAGTCTCTTCTTTAATCGTTCCAAAACAATTCTAAGGCTAAAACTAACTAAAAAAACATATTGCACGAGCAATTAGTTTATGGTACAATGTTAGTTGCTCGCGCAATGTTTTTAGCTGAATCGAATTAAAAAGGGAGGAATATGGGTAATGTCAGATACTTTTAGAAATCTTGCCAGACTTAGTAAACGGGGCAAAACCTATTTAGATCATAGACTTGTGGAATATGGAATTAATAGTGGTCAATATTTCTATATAATATTTATTTGTAATAATGAAGGTATAACGCAAGATAAGCTTAGTGCTTTTATACAAGTACATCCAAGTAATATTACAAGGGCATTGGAGATATTATGCCAAAAAAAATATATTGTCAAGAAAGACTTAGAAAGTGATCGTCGTACTTGTAAGTTATATCCAACTGAAAAAGCAAAAGACATCTATAGTAAGTTATTAGGATTCGAAAATGAATGGGTAAACATTATTACTAATGAATTTTCTAATAATGAGCGAGAACTTCTTGATGCACTGTTAAAAAAGGCGGAGGTTACTTTAACTAAATATTTGAAATCAGAGCAAAAGGGAATGTAATCTTGCATAATGATTCTGGTGTTACAACTAGAGACAATAGTATTAATGACTTTATCGATACTATCCTTTATGCTGACAGCGTGGCAATATAAGGTATTGTAGATATTTGCAAATAAAAGAATTTAAGTAATGATGAAATTCAATCTTATATTTTGCAACAAGGTTACAATATAAGTTGAAAAATAATATATTAGAATTTTATGAATAGGGATTATTATTTGTTGAAAATTTTTTAAGAAGTGAGGAGAGAAAATGGAAGAGAGAGACGAATTAAAAGGAATTAATATAGAGGAAGGTGCAGAAACAGGTTCAATTGAAACTAAGAATGAAAAATTCATCCGTCTTGGTGTATATAGAGTAAATAAGATTATGAATGCAGTAAGTAGTCTTGATAAGTTACATAATGGAAACACATATGAGTATACGGATGATCAAATTAAAACTATGTTTGAAAGCTTGGAAAATCAACTTGCAGAAGTGAAATGCCATTTCGAAAAGACAAAAGTGCAAGAAGTTAAATTTTCATTTAGTGCAAAAGCCGAATAAAATTGGTATTATGTTACAGTCAGAGGGTCAATTTGACATTAATATAATTAACTCCTCATCATATTTAATAAACATTAGTTTACACAGTTAGAGTAGTACTAAAAGTCAAGATAAATACTTTATAATTAATACGATTTAATATGGGTACATTCATAGCAGTCCCTAAAGACAAGTCTAAATATTTATAAATTAATATGCTACAATTAATGGTAAAAAATGAGGTGATATTTATTATAATAATAAATATGTATATTATTAAAGGGTATAACAATAATGGAGGTAAATATATATGGAAGATAAGAAAATAAAAACAAAAGTATTAAGACCTCAATTTGATAGCGATCTAGATATCATAGATTTATCTAACGAATGTATTGAAGATGAAAGCATATTTTCTTTTGGAACAGTTAATCCCTGTTCTATAGAAAACCGTGAAGCAGACAGGGTGAATTTTAAGCAAGTAATATTTAAAAAAGTTATTTTTAATAAAATAATTTTCAGACGTATAGAATTGGTAGATGTAAAATTTGAAAATTGTGATTTGTCAAATGTAGATTTCAATGAGGCAACATTACATAGGGTAGAATTCGTAAATTGTAAGATTATTGGCATTAATTTAACCGAAGCTACGTTTAGAGACGTTATTTTTGATAATTGTAATGGTGAATTTGCTTTTTTTGGTTATTCTAGTTTTAAGCAAGTTGCATTTCTTCAATGCCAATTGCGTTCTTCAGATTTCAAAAATTCAAAATTTATAAAGGTTGAATTTCAAGAATCTAATTTACTTCAGACTCAAATGAATTTCACAGCGCTTAAAAAACTTGATTTTACTACTTGTAATATCGAAGGTATAAGCGCAAATATTGCTGACTTTGAAGGTGCAAGAGTTACTACTATGCAAGCAGTTTCTCTTTCTGCTATATTAGGTCTTATTATTAAATAAAAGTATCATGTAGTTTTAGTTTTATTGCTACGCTACGGCAATATTAACCCCATTACAGGTGGATTTTTAAAGGCATTCGACATGGAAAATGTTATAGTGAATATTCATTCGAACTATTGTTATTGTTATTAAAATCAAGAGGCATACAATATAATTAAAACTGTGTTGTATGCTTAATTTTTTAAAAATGGCTAATAGCCCCAAAGTGAATGTAACTCATTATACTTGGGGTAGCGCCAACATTTCCGACAAAATCCGCTCTAAGACATATAATGGATATAAAACGTGATTTTTATCTACGTTAAGCCAATAATATTTAAAAATAAGTACCATAAAGGTTATATTAAAGTTATTTTTATACTTTGTTTTTGGTAATAGTTTTGGAACTGAAAATCACTTATAAAGTGACTATTTCTAAGGGTTATATTTAAGTTCCAAAAACGAAGGTTTATGGCACTATATTCCTTAACGTGGGTTTTGTCGGTTCCGTTGGCTCCACCCCAAGTAAAACCTATTTTGTTTTTCATTAACTTAATAAATACTTAATATTTGCTTAAGAAAATCTTTATATTTGAAATGTAATATAGATACTACGAGGACGAAATATACGTACGCGAAGCAATTTGATAGGAGGGTGAATAAATTTTAAGCACTAGTACCATTCAATAAAATACTAAAAGTAAATCTTAAAGTAATCAATAAAATCATTAATATAAAATAAGGGGATGTATAGAGATGAAAAGAGTATTATTTATAAATGTGTTTGGTGAAGGACATATAAACCCAACTATAGGTCTAGTTAAAGAATTAATGAATAGAGGAGAAAAAGTTACGTATATTGCGGGTGAAGAGTTTAGAGAGAAAATAGAAAAGGCAGGAGCTACGTTTATAGGGCATAAAACTATGGAATTCCCTAAAACCTTTGGTCCCCCAAATGGTGAAGCACCACATAAGATGCCAGGAAAAGGTGAATCACCATTTAAGATGCTTGATACGTTAAAAGAAATGATTGAAGAAATAATTGAAGCTGCACTTAATTCCAGTGAAAAATATGATTATATTATATACGATTCAATGTTTTTTATAGGTAACGAATTGGGTAGAATATTAAAAGTGCCTGCTATTTGTTCTGTTACTACTTTTGCAATGAATGAAAATACAAATATTTTGGGTGGAGAAACCAAGGAGATGGGTTCTAAAATACACAAATTTTCAAATAGTCCACTATACAAAGAGTTTTTTGCACATCTACAAGGAAAATATGGAATAGAATTACCTGATTTATCTACTATATTTAATGGATCTGGTATGATCAATATTGTTTATACTTCTAAGTATTTTCAAATTCATGAAGAAAGTTTCGATGAGAGGTATAAATTCATTGGTCCATCAATAGCAGATAGAAATGAAGATATTGATTTTTCATTAGAAAATAATGATAAAAAGAAACTTATTTATATATCTTTAGGTACTATATTTAATAATTCTATTGATTTTTATGAAAGCTGCTTTAAAGCTTTTGGTAATATGGATGCAAAGATTATTATGTCTGTAGGTAACAACACAGATATTAGTGCTTTTAAATCTATTCCATCAAATTTTATAGTTCGTAATTATGTACCTCAACTTAAGGTTTTAAAACAAACAGATGTGTTTATTACCCATGGTGGTATGAATAGTACAAGTGAAGGGCTGTATTATGATGTTCCATTGGTTCTTATTCCTCAAACAATTGATCAACCTTCTGTGGCTAATAGAGTAGCGCAGCTTGGTGCAGGCATTGTTATTGATAAAGATAAAGTTACTCCTGAGATATTGAAGCAGTCAGTAGTTAAGATTCTTACTGGCAATAATTTTAAAATGAACAGTGAAAAAATCGGAAAATCACTCAGAGAAGCTGGAGGGTATAAAAAAGGTGTTGATGAAATACTTAATTTATGTGACATACATGAAGAAGTAGCTGCTGGTAATGAAAAATAAATTTTAATGAAACAGGTAGAACTATATAAACTCTGGCCACATTGGGGGAATAATATCCTTCATGTGGCTATATTTATAAAACATTAGGAACTTTAAGTAAAAAAATATTAAAATAAATGGAGATGATACTTACGATTAAATTGTTTAGATTTATAAAGCAATATAGCCTTCAAATAACAGCAATAGTTATATTGTCTTTTATTCAAGTGCTTACGAACCTATATTTACCAACTCTAACAGCAGATATAGTTGATAAGGGTATAGTACAAAAAAATATAGTTCACACCATTTCATTTTTAGGGTTTAGTGGTTCTTATAGAGGAATTGACTATATTTTTAGATTAGGTGTAATCATGTTACTTTTTGCAGCAGCGTCAGCCATATGTGCAATTTTAGTTTCCTATTTATCATCAAAAACTGCTGTAAGTTTTGGCAGAATTATTCGTAGTAAAATGTTTTCTAAAATTGAAGATTTTTCGCAAAGTGAGTTTGATAAGCTTGGTACAGCTACCCTTATAACAAGGACTACAAATGATGTCACTCAGGTTCAGACAGTAACCGTAATGGTTTTTTCAACTCTGCTTTTTGCTCCACTAACTGCGCTAGGCGGTATTATTATGGCTTTACAAGAATAAAGTTCTTTAACTTGGATTTTTGCAGCAATAATCCCCATACTAGCAATTATTATTATTCTGATTCTTAAAGCCTCGTTACCACTATCTAAAAAAATGCAAATAAGAATAGATAAATTGAATCTTGTGTTACGTGAATCTCTTATTGGTATTAGAGTAGTACGTGCATTTAACCGTATAAGTACTGAAAAAGCAAGATTTAATGATGCCAACGTGGGTCTTATGAACAATTCTATAAAATTAAATAAAGTTACGGCTTTTTTAATGCCCGCAATGATGTTAATTATGAACATTACAACAGTTGCTATTATTTGGTTTGGTAGTAAAAGAATAGATGCTGGAGTTATGCAAATTGGTTCATTAATAGCCTTTATACAATATGGAATGCAAATTTTAATTGGCTTCCTATTACTTGCTATGGTATTTACAATGATGCCTAGAGCTCAAGCTTCTGCAATAAGGATAAATGAAGTATTAGCAATGGAACCTGAAATTACAGATCCAGAGAATACAAAATTGGCTAATAAGAAAAGTGGTTATGTTGAGTTTAAAAACATAAGCTTTAGATATCCGGGTTCGGATCTACCTGCAATTAGCCACATAAACTTTAGCGTAAAACCTGGCGAAACAACAGCTATAATTGGTGGTACAGGTTCAGGTAAATCTACACTTGTAAACCTAATCCCACGTTTTTATGATGCAACTAGTGGTTCAATACTAGTAGATGGCGTGGATGTACGAGAAATGAGCCAGGAAGATTTAAGAGCAAAGATAGGTTTTGTTCCTCAAAAGACTGTATTGTTTTCTGGAACTATTGAAGAAAATATTAGATACGGTAAAGCTAATGCTACTATTGAAGAAGTTAAGCATGCGGCAACTGTAGCACAAGCAACGGATTTTATTAATGAAATGCAAGAGGGATATGAACACTTTATTTCTCAAGGAGGGTCAAATATTTCTGGTGGACAAAAACAACGTCTTTCTATTGCACGTGCCCTTGTTAGAGAACCTGAAATATACATTTTTGATGATAGTTTTTCAGCTCTTGATTTTAAAACTGACGCAAGACTACGTGGGGCACTCAAAATAGAAACATCTAAAGCTACAGTACTTATTGTTGCTCAGAGGGTTGCAACTGTTATGGATGCAGATAGAATAATAGTACTAGATTACGGCATAATCGTAGGCATTGGAACTCACAAAGAGCTCTTAACTAGTTGCAAGATATATCATGAGATTGTATCTTCGCAGCTTTCAGAGGAGGAATTATCATGAAGGAAAATAAACCGGTGAAAAGTAACAGCGGTGGTGTAATGGGATCTTTAGGAGTTCCTAAAGAAAAAGCTAAAGATTTTAAAGGCACATTGAAAAGGCTTTTAGGATACTTAAAGCCACAAAAGACTAATTTTATTTTAGTTATTATATTTGCGATTTTCAGTACGATTTTTAGCATAGTTGGTCCTAAGATTACTGGCCTTGCAATAACTAGAGTGGTACAAGGGGTAATGGCAAAATTTGCGGTTATGAGTAAAAATGCAGCTTTAGTTAAATCAGGAAAATTAGGTAATATTAAATTACCTAGTCTTGATTTTCCATATATAGAACGTATAATCCTAATACTACTTGGATTATATTTATTAAGTGCATTATTTGGTTATCTTCAAAACTATATAATGGCTGGAGTTGCACAGAAAACTGTTTATAATTTACGAAAAGATGTTAATCATAAATTATCGCTTCTTCCCCTTAAATTCTATGATGCAAGAACACATGGTGAGATATTAAGTAGAGTTACTAATGATATTGATAATATTTCGACCACCCTTCAACAAAGTCTTACTCAGCTTATTACATCCGTAATTACAATCATTGGTATTGTAGTTATGATGTTAAGTATAAGCCCAATAATGACACTAGTTGTGGTTTTAACTTTACCACTATATATTGCAGCAACAGCTTCTGTCGCAAAATACTCTCAAAAACATTTTGCAGAACAACAGAAACAAATTGGAGCACTTAATGGTCATGTTGAAGAGATGTATACTGGCAACAATATTATTAAGTCCTTTGGACGTAAGAAGGATTCTATAGAAAAGTTTGAAGCTATTAATGATAAACTATATAACTCAGGCTGGAAAGCTCAGTTTATGTCAGGAATGATAATGCCTATGATGACATTCATTGGTAATATTGGGTATGTTATAATTTGCGTTTTTGGTGGTTATTTAGCAACATTAGGGAAAATCAGTATAGGCGATATTCAAGCCTTTATTCAGTATTCTAGTCAGTTTACCCAACCAATAGTTCAAGCCGCAAATATTACCAATATAATACAATCTACAATAGCATCCTCTGAACGTGTTTTTGAGATTTTAGATGAAATAGAAGAATTACCAGATGCTAGCCCTAATACGATTATAGAGTTTCCTAAGGGTGCAGTTAAGTTTGAACATGTTGATTTTAGTTACAAATCAGATGAATCTCTTATTGAAAACATGAACATTGATGTAAACCCAGGTCATACAATCGCAATTGTTGGGCCCACAGGTGCCGGTAAAACTACACTAGTTAATTTACTTATGCGTTTCTATGATATAGATGCTGGTAAGATTTTAATTGATGGAGTTGACATAAGAGACATAAAACGTGGAGAACTGCGTAGTATGTTTGGTATGGTACTTCAGGATACTTGGCTCTTTAATGGTACTATAATGGAGAATATTGCGTATGGTAGAGCTGGAGCAACAGAGGAAGAAACTATGCAAGCTGCAAGAGCTGCTCATGCACATCACTTTATTAAGACTCTTCCAGATGGATATAATACAATATTAAATGAAGAAGCTTCTAATATATCACAAGGTCAAAAACAGCTTCTTACTATAGCTCGCGCAATACTTGCAAATCCAACTATAATGATACTAGATGAAGCTACAAGTAGTGTCGATTCTAGAACAGAAGTGTATATACAAAGGGCTATGACAGAACTTATGCAAAACAGAACAAGTTTTGTAATTGCACATAGACTTTCTACAATTAAAGATGCAGAGTTAATTTTAGTTATGGATAAAGGAAGTATTATTGAGATGGGTAACCATAATGAACTTCTTGCTAAAAACGGATTTTATGAAGACCTTTATAATAGTCAATTTGCTGGTGCAAACTTAGATAACGAAGCTATATAATAAAAAAAACACTGACTGCTGATTAGGTTAACTTATCAGCAGTCAATCTATATGATTAGTTAACAGCATTCACTAATGTAATTTATTTAATAAAAATTTAATACTTGCCTAAGATACTCGGAGCAGATGATTATATGACAAAACCCTTCAGTCCGGGAGAACTTGTTGCAAGAGTAAAGGCTCATATATCAAGGTCCGAAAGGCTAATGGGAGAAAATAAAAATCAAGATGAGATAATTGAGATAAGAGGGCTTAGCATTTACCGTGCTTCTAGGCGTGTATATGTTAATGGAGTTAAAGTGATACTTACGGCAAAAGAATTTGATATTTTAACAATTTTAACTCTAAGTCCAAATAAAGTGTTTTCAAAGGATGCTATATTTGATAAGGTATGGGGAATGGATTCGTTTGGTGATGTTGGAACTGTTACGGTCCATATAAGAAAATTGAGGGAAAAAATAGAATCTGACCCATCAAACCCTGAATATATTGAAACAATATGGGGCGTTGGTTATAGATTAGCACTGTAAATCCAAATAAACTTTTGTGATAATATAGATTGCTCAATTTAATTGGGTGATTTTTTTGTTTTGCTTATATTTATTTCTATAAACTTTTATTAATGAACGTATACATAAATTTATTGATACTTATAGCAATTGGTTTAGCTTTAAATAAGCTAACTATTTATAGTTTAAAATATAGTTCATCGCTATTAACTAAGTTTTAAACATATTTATTTTATTATGTTAGAAATTGATGCCAACAGGACTTTAAATAAATAATATAAAAGCATACAACATAATAAGTCTGTAAACAACAAATACCGTGAAATAATAAAGTTTCACAGTATTTGTTGTTTATGAAAATCTAGCCTATAGCCTCAATGTGAATGTAACTCAATTGGTATGATATGCTCCCGATAAAGTAGACAGGTTAAATAATAAAAATCTGTTACTAGAAAGGGGAGTATTTTTATGTCTAGAAGAACTAAATATACAACAGAAGAAAAGTATGCAATTTTAAATGAATATGATAATGGAATTGGAACAATGAAGGATATTGCTAGAAAGTATAAGATCAATAGAGTAACTTTATATAATTGGAGATACAACTATAGTAAATATGGAATAGATAGATTAAAAGAATCGGAATCATTCAAAAGATATTCAAGGGAGCTAAAGGAACTAGCAGTAAAAGACTACTTATCAGGAGAATTTTCACAGAGAGAAGTTGTAAATAAATATAAAATATCGAACATATCGGTACTGCAAGGATGGGCAAACAAGTATAATGGTCATAGAGAAATAAAGGCAACACCGAAGGGAATGAGCCAATCTATGACAAATGGAAGAGTTACTTCTTTGAAAGAAAGAATTGAAATTGTATATTATTGTATTGCTCAAAATAACGACTATAAGCAAACTGCTGATATTTATAACGTATCCTACGAGCAAGTATATCAGTGGGTTAAGAAATATGAAGCCGGTAGTGAAAATGCATTGAAGGATAGGAGAGGCAGAAAAAAGCCTGAAGATGAACTAACTCTTGAAGATAGAGCGAAACTCGCAATGAAGAAATTGAAAGTAGAAAATGAGAGATTAAGGGCCGAAAATGCATTTTTAAAAAAATTGGAGGAACTCGAAAGGAGGCGTACTTAAGGCGTACAAGGCAATTGGACAAGTATACTATAATTTCACAACTTCATGAAAAAGAAAAATTTTCTATCTCTTTGTTATGTAAATTAGCAATAATTCCATGGTCTTCATACTATAAGTGGTTAACACATGAAGAATGTGTACTAGAGTGTGAAAATAAAAAATTAATGAAAGAAATTATTGAGATTTATAATAAAGTAAATGGAATTTACGGTTATAGAAGAATAACCCTGAACTTGAATAGTAAGTTAAAGAAGAATTATAACTATAAACGTATTTATCGACTTATGAGACTCTCAGGGTTACAATCTGTTATCCGTAGAAAAAAGAAACGCGACGTGAAATCTAGTCCACAGCAAGTAGCAGAGAACATTTTAAATCGGAAATTCACTGCTGATAAATTAAACCAGAAGTGGCTTACGGATGTTACTGAATTCAAGTATGGTAATTCCAGTAAAGCGTATCTAAGTGCCATATTGGATCTATATGACAACTCTATTTTAGGATATGTACTTGGACATTCTAACAATAACCGCATTGTGTTTAAAAATTTAGATATAGTCCTAAAT
>Ga0209123_1002252_pt1 | contig 16775 bp, 11 predicted proteins | sample BarGraIncu00431A_FD_184500 | JGI IMG/M metagenome (GOLD analysis project Ga0209123, IMG submission 184500) | Arctic peat soil microbial communities from Barrow, Alaska, USA - Barrow Graham LP Incubations 004-31A (SPAdes) (version 2) | ecosystem: Environmental > Terrestrial > Soil > Wetlands >...
ACCTACAACGGCTTATATCTTTAGTCTTATCCTCACCTTTAATAAGAATGAGATGCTTTTCGATATTCATAGTTGCATATCGTTCCTTTCGTATGAGGAGAAAGCACTCCCTAATTGCCGATTGTAATGACGGAGGTACTTGTTCCTCAACTTGGAGTAACTGTTGACAAGCTCGTCAAGAATAGGACAAATTTCTCACAGCATATACATTCCAACGGAGGGGTGTATATGCGGCAAGAAATTGAATGTATTTCGCTCGATAAGATTAATCCTTTATTTGAAGCTAGCGTCTCTAAAGCATTTAAAGGACGGATGAGTAAGACAAAATCTTCATTAGAAACTTATGATATACTTCTCGCCGTTATAAAAATACCCAACAAAGATAGTTATATATTAGTTGGTGGATTCGATAGATACAGCTATCTTCGAGATTGTAATGAATTGAAAGCACCCTGCATCGTCGAAGATTCTAGCACTATTGAAGAAATGCACCTTAAGGTGTTAAACAGATTTTACCCCAAAGGGGATACCAAAAAGGAAAACAAAAAGCAATCGCTAGTTTTGCTCCAGGAATCAGGAATGAGTAGGCAGAGTATCGTTGAGGGATCTTGTATGACAATGAGTGATCTGATAAACAATTACAGCTATAACCCAAACATACCAAAGCAATATATTAAAAAAAATGCAGTTATAAAAACTTTAAATGAAATACAACGATTAGAAATAACCACTGAAGCCAAATACCACCTTTATTTTCATGCGGGAGTGGAAATTGGGAAACCTGAGCGTCTCACGGGTGAGGTTATAAGCATTATAAAACAGTTGAGTAAAACCGATAACAGGGTTCAGCGCTTAACCACTGCACAGCAAATCGAGACGTTTGATAAAGCGTTTAACCCTAAGAGAAGTATGCTAAATATACTAAAGGACACAGTTAGCCGATTTATACCGTTTGACTAAACTGATTTTCTCACCGCCATCTTTTATGGAAGTATCTCTTTTTCCCAGATTACAAACCCCGGTAACCACTCCATCATCTTCTAAACAATACCTCTACTTTTCAACAGAATAATTCCAATGACCATTACCTAAATCTGTATACTCATAATTATTGATCTCAAATATTTGAGTTAGCAGTAGTGTGTAATCATATACATTTTGATTTCCCATCGTTAAATACTTGTTTCCAAGGTCATTGTCACTGTTATTTCTAGTACTGATATAGTCTAAGTAGTATTTATAGGCATTACGCCGGCTGGCAATATACTCTAATGTGATGGTCGCAATAGGTTTAAATACAGCTGATGGCTTGGCTCTGGATAGCCTTTTTGTTTCATTATCACATAGCACAATCGCATTTAGTAATTCTGCCTTATAAAGGCTCTGATCCCTTTGCTCAACTGGTATAAGATTTTGCTTAGAAATTACTTCGCTATTGTTTGAAATTAACGTGAAGGAGTCTAAGTATGCGGCATCTGCCTTAGAGACTGGTTTTTTGTTTGCTCCATTACTCACAGATGGTGCACTCATGGAGGTTGTTGGTGGATACACAGAAGTTGGTTCAACTGGAACTGAACTCTTCGCTACAGAAGTTGTTGTTGTCGCAAATGCTAACGGACTCTTGACTGTAGAAGTAGGGGCAACGTGTGAAATAGCAAATTGAATCAACCAGATACTAATTGGTATTATAGAAAATAAAATAAATCTGGTGACAATATGGTTTTCTCGTTTAATTTTTACTTCATCACGAAAAGGATTACCGCCAGATCTTCCAGTATCATAAATGCTTTTTTCTTTAGGTTTAATATTAGCCATCTGTTTTTTGAAATTTCTTTGTGTTTCTGTGAGTTTCATCCCTAGTTGTCCCCTCCCATACCATGACCTGCACTCCTTCTAATCTCTAAAGTTCCAGATTAACTAATGGACTATATTCTCAACCGTTTCAATAGTAAGATGTCGCAATTGCTCCCGGAGTTGAAAAATCCTCGATCTTATAGAAGCTTAAATTAAACCTTGACCGTTTTCTTCATTACGAACCCCGGCAACGACTCCTTCATCTTCCAAACAATACTGATCGGCGCAGAGCCATAATGGCTTTGAAAGTCCGCAAATCCGATACAAGTATAGGGTGATGTAAATTTCGTCTCCTCTTTGTACTCCCTAACAAAAAACAACACATTCCCACCATTGACTGATTTGTTGATATACCTCTGTCCTGTCATCGATTCCTCAGTCGTTCTGCTCTGGGATTGCCAATGAAATAGCTCCTCGTTAATGGAATAATCCTGATACATTGTCGACGGGGAATAATCTTTTGTGGACTTATTTAATGTCACAAAAAACACATCCAGATTCTTCTCGGCTAGGTAAAGAACTCCTTCCCTGAAAGAGCTTTTCTTTTTCTCAGTATGTTTCCCAAGAGCCACCAGGATCTGGTCCAAGGTATACGAGCAGTATAAATCCAGCGGGCTTTCATCTCCAGCTTCATCCAGTGGCTTATCCACAAAATCTATTTTCACATATTGGTATTCCAACAAATCCATTAGTTCGTCATAAAGTAAGGGATCGTCAATTACCCAATAAATTGCTTCTTCGATGTAAGCAAAACGTTTTCCCAGATCGTCCAAACCCTTTCCCCACATCGTATAGTGAAACATGGAGAGCATGGTTCTTTCCACCGCTGACAAAGATTGCAGTAAAATGCCTTTACTCCTCTGGATCTGGGGTAAGATCATCTGGATAAAACGAATCCATCGCCTGGAATTTATGAAAGACAACCTACCCAGCGCAGAAGCTAGCAAGCGTTCCTTCTCTTCATCCACCCTATATCCCTTGAGTAAGCCAGCCTGAGCCGCCAATCCCACCACAGTAACCTTCTTGCTATAGACATCTTGCGGTGTTACATGATAACCCTCAAAGAATTCCCTGACATTGAGCTCACCTTTGATTTCCATGAAATCGTGGAGCTTGCCGATCAGGTTCTTTTTATTATTAACCGCATTTCGGATATTCTCTAAAATACAGTCCTGTGCTTGCTTTTCTAATTGGATAGAACATCCTCTGGGTACATTGGCAAACCCATTCTTGATTTCATGTTCAACCGTTTTACGAGTCCTTGATAACAAAGCTTTAAAGCGGTCTTCAAACGAATACTTCTTGTGAGCTTGTCCCACAAAATCCAAGACCGTTAGGGCTTCTTTCCCATCGCTTAGCCTTAAACCCCGTCCCAACTGTTGCAAAAAAATCGTTAAGCTTTCCGTGGGCCGAAGGAAAAGAACCGTATTCACCTCTGGAATATCGATTCCTTCATTATAAATATCGACGACAAAGACAAACTGGATTTCCTTGGTTACCAGGCGACGCTTTACGCTATCCCTAACGTCGTCATGCGAATCCGCAATGAGAAATTCCGAAGGAATCCCTGATTTGTTAAAGATATTAGACATGAATTCAGCATGCTTTTTAGACAGACAAAATCCAATTCCGATGATGTCTGACCGTTCTAGGCAATACTTTTCAATCGCCTTAATGACATTCCCTACGCGTTTAACCGCGACTGCTTGCTCAAAAACAAAGAGGTTTTCAATTTCCCTCTCATCATACTTTCCCGCAACCCAATGCACTTTACTTAGGTCAACACTATCTGTCACTCCAAAATAATGAAAGGGACTTAGCAGTTTTCGTTCTATTGCTTCCCATAGCCTTATTTCTGCAGCAATCCTGCCCTCAAAATACGAATAGATACTTCGTCCATCCGCTCTTTCAGGTGTTGCCGTCAGTCCCAGCAATATCTTTGGTTTGTAGTATTCTAAAAGTTCTTGATAGGATGGAGCCGCTGCATGGTGGAATTCGTCAATTACGATATAATCATAGAAATCAGGCGGGGTGATCTCCATAAGTTCTTTGGAGTTAAAGGATTGGATCGATACAAACAGATGGTCAAAATTATCCGGTTTTATCCCTCCGACCATCATAGAACCAAAGTTAAGATCTTTGAGTACGCCTCGAAAACAGGCTAGACTCTGACTTAATATTTCCTTCCGATGGGCAACAAAGAGTAACCTGTTAGGCTTTTTCGGATTTGTCCTGCAGAAGTCTCGATAATCAAAGGCGGCAATGACAGTCTTACCTGTACCCGTTGCAGCAACAACCAGGTTTTTGAAAGAGTTATGGACTTCCCGTTCCGCTTTCAATTTGTCCAGAATTTCCTGCTGATAATAATAAGGTGTAATGTCAAAGTTAAAGACAACGTTACCCAATTCATCCTGACTGGTTCTTCTCTCAGACTTCAAAGCTTGTCTTAAACGCTCGGAATCGATAGCCGCAATAAAGGGTGTGAACTCAGGATTATTCCAATATCCTTCAAACGTTGCTCTGATTTTCTCTAAAATATCCCCAGAGTCATATTGTGATAGCTTAATGTTCCATTCCAGCCCACTGGTCATTGCTGGCTCAGATATATTAGACGATCCAATATAGACGGTACTGAATCCTGTATCTCTCCAAAAGACATAGGTCTTGGCATGAAGGCGTGTCCGTTCAGTATCATATGAAATATGTATTTCCGTATTGGATAGTTTACTAAGCTGCTCGACGGCTTTAAAATCAGTGGCGCCAAGATAGGAAGTCGTAATAACTCTCAATTTACCGCCATTGGCTGTAAACTTCGTCAGTTCATTGATAATCAGCCTTAAGCCACTCCACTTAATAAATGAAACAAGAAAATCAATTCTGTGACTGCTTAAGATTTCCTTTTTAAGTTCTGAAACCATGCTTGGCTCATGAACCGCACCAGTAAAGAGAGAGTTCTCTGAAATAGAAGTGTCCGGTCTCACAATCTTTTCAGAACCCAGCAAGGCTGTTTGTATGCTCTCTTTTTTGTCCACCAGAGATAACAACATATGAGCATTTTGCCGTATGAGAAAACTCTTGACCCTTTTCAAGGTTGCTTCATCCTTTTTAAAACTAAAGCTCCCTTTTTGAATGCACTCAGTAATGTACTGCAAAATTCCATTACATAAATTAACCCGGTCTCTGACGATGGTATCCCCATTATCGATATAATCAAAGATCTCGCGCAGGATTCTGGTCAGGTAATCCGCCAGAATCTTAGAAGACTCAGCCGAATCTAGCGGCTGAGTGTCTTGTATGACGAGTTCTTGATCAACTTTATTAAGATTTTCATTAATAATCCCGTTAATGATTTGCTCATATAAGCCATATATAATTTCGGACATGCTACACCTCAAATTCATGTCCGCTATAGCTATTTCACTGATGAAATAGCTATAGCGGACCGTGGCTAAATCCATTCTTAACGTACTACTTGTATGTGTGCAGACACATTTTAAAGAATGCATCATCACTTGCTCAAACCATTTTCTAAGTGTTTAGCACAAACCTACATTTAGGATAATTTCTACAGCCTTTGAAATCTCCGAATTTACCTTTTTAACAAAAAACTCTCCACCACATTTTGACACCGATTAGATCCAAGCTGCTGTGCTACTTCAGCTTTCTTTTATTTATTCCGTCTACATGCTGAGTACGGACTCCTTCTCATAAACATTTAGTTTTATTAATTTTCTATATATCGCGCCCTTTTCTAGGTCAGTTAGGCTTTCTACCATATATTGTCGGATTATTTTTAATAAGTTAACTGAATATATAACCTTAGAGCTAGTTTTAACCTTCAAATCGGCATTAATAAAACAATAGGGATAAAATTTATCTCTTTATATTCTCGTAAGTTCTGTTTCAGAGCTTGAATATGTCCGCAGTTTGTCTAATAAGATTGTAGAATTTTTCTTTTCGCTTATATATCACTTGTGTTCATTGCTCACCACACTCGTCTCCTAAAATCCAGCCCTTGTAATTCTTTGTTTCAATTACAAATATGCCGTAATTCGATACAACAACATGGTCTACTTGTGAAGTCTTTCCTTCTATTTTGAACATTAATAACCTTGGTACGTTGTAGAATCCAACCTCGATAAAAAGGCTGAAATTGTTTTTTTCAGCAATTATGCCTTTTATTTTAGGCTTGAATAGCCGAAAAACAAAAACAATTAAAACTAAAACCCGTAAATACCATAGTTGTAAAATGCTTCAATCAATTTTATCCAACACCTATCGATTTTGGGTGAATATCATAAAATACAAGGGCATGCCCATCCTCAATAGTAACTAAAGGTGGATATTTCGGTTCATCATTGTACCGTCTCTGGTGGTGACACAGAACTCTGGAAGCCACCCACGTCTCTCACTTTCCGGAATACTAGCTCATTTTATTGGAGTATTAAAATAATAGAGTAGAGGAGAAGTGGCTATTATTTGTATTCTTATTCTTGCGTGCTATGAGAAGGTAAGCAACGACAAATCTCATTGAAGTGTCTTTTTCCATCTATGATACGTATATAGTAAGTAAGAAATATTTGAAACAATTAGTATCGTAATGATGGTTATGGTTTCTAGTAAAGCTAAATCCGAAAGATACATCCTTATACTCATAACGGGGGTTAATAAGTAATTTATTACCATTTAATAATTCTTATTCTGCTCTGATTTCTTCCAACAAGTCAAGAATACTTTTCTGTTCTTTCTGAAGATTGGTATCAGAAATATCTATTGCAGGTTGAATAATATTCATATTTCCTTCAAAATGGTTAAACTCATTTAAGAGTGTTTTCCGCGACATAAAAAAGATTCGTCGACTCTGATTGACTGGTTCTCGAAAAGCCTGCATAATGATATCTCCAAGTTGTTCGTATCTCTCCGTATTGATTCCGTATTTGTCTACCAATACTTTCTCAACAGAAAGCCGTAAGTAAAGATATATTAATGAATGTTTCAATACTTTATTCAACAAAGGATAATGTTCTTGATTAAGAATACATAATGTGTCCAAATTGATTGATAAAATATCATCAACCGAAAATCTGTGCACATCTGCAAAACGCTTTGCTGTTCCAAAGAGAGTTGAATATATATTAGTTAACTCTACCGCATCTGTACTGTACCCATGCATTATCTTGGTCAGTTCATTTTTGACAGTCCGGTCGCCGATAAACTGAGCATAACCTCGCATAAAAGGTATTAAAGAAATCAGAAATAGCTTTTCATCTACAATTTCTGCTGGACAATCACTTCTTAAAAACTCTAACATTTTATTGATATATATAATTTTGTCTTTTTCTTCCTCGACCACCTTAATAAATCCGTTTGTTTCCCCACAAACATTATTAAAAAGATATAATTGGAAACAACCTTTTTTTTGTACTTCTAAAAGCCGAATCAAATCAGTATTATGCGTAAGAATGATCAGCTTTTTCATCTGCAAGAATTTAATGATCGCATATGTTATCTTATTTTTATAAATAGAATCAAAGCTTGAAATCGGATCATCAATCACTATAATTTCTTTATTTAGATTTTTTGCCTTCACGAATTCGAATGTCAAAGAAACAAAATTTTGTTCTCCTGTGCTCAAATGAAGGTCTGGTCTATCTTTGCCCAGAAACTCCTTTTCATTCAATAACAATTTTATTTCTTTAGATTCTTCATCTCGTTTTAATACAATATGCTTATCAAGATTATCATTCAACATTCTCTCAATAAATTGCATATCTTCATCTGTTATCGTCAGTTGTCTAGTAAGTAACCCCTGATATTCATTCCACTTTTCAGTTAACGGTGTTTCATTGAGGCCCTCTAAAAATAGATTATTAATTCCATTTGAGTATACAACAAAGCATCTGTTAATCTCTGTTTGCAATGTTTGCAAGCCAGTAATATCTCCACTTAAAATTGCCTCAGTCATAATTTGTTTGATTGTAAATGGATCATTGCCACCAAGTCCACTTAGCATATTCTCAATTAACGTTCTGAGCCGCTCATCCAATAAATTTAAAATAGCACTTTTGTTTATGGTTTTACGATCTAACAGTTCCAACGCATTAAGATCATTATCGCACACGACACATAGTTGTTTATGAGAATATTTACTTAGTAACCTTATTGCATCGCTATTTTCCTCAACTTCTTGAATCCGTTCATTTCGATTAAATTCAGCATCAGTAATTGATTCAATTTGAGCAATAATCGAATTGTTCCCTTCTGAATTCTCGATCAAAAAGCGAATTTTATCCTCTTCTACTTCTTGATCAATGTAACTAAGTCTACTGATATTATTAATGAATTCCTCAATATCGATGCTAATTCCCTTGGAACGGGAATTAGCTAACTCTTTAATATATGCCCTGATTCCGGCATCTGCAACACGGTCTACCAGTTTGCTGCTGGCTTTAGATATTCCAAATCTATCTTTTAGCTGAGAAATAAGCACTGTCTCTCTCAATGTTTTAAAAGCCGAATCAATTAATTTCCGTAATTCGCGTTCGTATCTAATATTATCTCCCATAACAAAATCTTCAGCTTGTCCTACAATAATATTTCGACCATTCTGGTCATGAATCACATGGAAAATCCCATTTTCGCCTCTGAGTTCACTTTGCTGCTCGTAAGTTCCTTCGAATTCTGTCTGCGGTTCCTTATTGAATACTTGTGCTAAACTTGTTTTCCCGACGCCATTAGGTGCATAAATTACTGCGATATTTTTTGCAGAGAAATCAATTTCATTATTAGACTCAAGGTTTTCAAAGTCTTCACAAAAAATTGTTGATCTCTTTACTTTTAGGATTCTTAAAACGCTCACAATATTATTAAACTCCCATCTTTTTGCTAAGTATTACTTCTGGTAATAGATTAATTTTGATGTTCCATACAATATAAGTTTCCGTGAAATCTTTCTGGATGATTTAGGCAAAAATCCCTAATGCCAATGGTTAATTTTCTGCCACATAGTACACATTCAGGAAAGTCAGAACATTTGTGTTTAATCGGCCCCTTCCACTTGCTTGTAGGTGAATCAAGTGAACTAAGTGAATCAAGTAATCTTCGAGTAGTAACAACAACAATAATTATAAGCATTAGTACAGAAAAAAACTTCACAAGGGCAATAAAATTAGCGAAATTATTATTCAATGGCTCTCCCCCAAAATAGTTTTAGAATCTGTTGGTGTTCATTCTTAAAACCGGATATCTTAATTCTAGAATAGAATCCTCAATTCATCCCGTTCGCCCTCCTTAGATTACTCACACAGTAAGCCTATTTATTGACTTCCACCACTAACAAAACCTCCCCGATAATTCTCGAATCCCCAACCACATTCATCTTTTCGAAGTGTTAAGGGTTCTCTGATGCAGCCGTCCAGCCTAAATTCACTCTTGCAAATATATCTTCGACAAAGAGCGAAATAAACTATTCTACAGCCTTATATATAAATAATTAGAATTATATTATCGTTAGGTTTTGTAAATTATTTTAGCGAATTTCTTTAATACTTGGGTCAACTCAATTAATACTGAATATTCATCTTCCAGCCATGAAATAAGAAATTCACCTTCTCCAATTCCATAACTATAAAATGAAACTGTACCGACAAAGTTTTTTGATTTTATCTTAATATATAATTCTTGATTGGCATCTAAATCCTCGTTCTCATCCCCTACGTTGATTTCACAATTAACTAAGTTTGCAAATTCTATAGCTGTATTCCACTCATAATTTAGGTTCGTAATTAACATTCGAAATTGATATATGTATGCATCAATCCTTAATAAGGTTAGATTCATAATGTCATCATCATTTGATTTGAATATTATTTTTTTATCGATATCAATACCATTTTTTAGATTCTCTTCAAGCTCAATATTAATGTCCTTGATTTCTTTTAAGATAGTATGAGCCTGATTAATTACGTAATTTTGCTCATTTATGATTAATTCTTTTAAATCTCTTTTAGGCTTAATAATTTTTTTAGGTTTACTTACAATTTTAGCAGTAGATATTTCCCACGATGATGACGTGTCATAATATCCAGTAGATTTAGGTAATTTATCTTTTAATACCTTGTCAGGTATTAAAGCCCAAAGAGATAACCAAGCTTGGTTATTTTCTTTAAGATTGATTTCAAATTCTTGTCCCATTAAATCACCCCCTATTTTATATTTTAAATAAATAAAATCGAACTGAAATATCAGGTCTTAGAGTTACTCTTGCAATAATTCCAAATCCATCTCTGATTGGCGAAATAGTTTTGCATTCATTCCAATATGTTTGAAGCTGATCAAGTGCTTTCTTTGGGTAATTTTTGTCGAGGGATAATTTCGTTTTTACTTCCAAAGGCATGTCTGGGGGGAAATTTTTTATTGTTCCTGAAGGAAGATTCCATAGCATTTCATATTCATCCATAGTTTGAACTAAAAAGTCTGGGCACTTAGATCGTGATTTTAGCCTCTGAAATGCAAATCTGTTCCCGTGTATTCCCATGCAATATACTAATGATGGAATTATTATTGCTTCCCCTATTGACCCCGAAACAGCTGGAGATTTTACTTTGTTTAACAGGAAAGTATAACTACCAATTGTTCTTTTCATTTTTGTCGATAATGACCAAACTCGCTTTGTATTTCTATATAATTCGTAATGCTTTCCGGTAGATAATATTAAGCTTTCTGAATATAGGCTTCCAAATAAAGTTATCTGTCTTTTAGAAATATTAAACGATTTCTGGCTTTGTATTGCTGAGTTACCAACTAGATAGAAACTGCATGTCACCTTTGGCATAAAAATCTCCTTATAGCTTTATTTATTTTTAGTTAACTTAATATAGGCTGTTTCAGATAACGTCTTATTAACGAACTACGTCGGGAATACGGTCAATCTCGATGTATTACGGAACCATTGACAAAAACTATAGAGTTCTCTTCTTTAAAAGAGTTCGAATATGAAGGAATGACTACTGTCGTCCATCTTTCCAATCTAAACATTAGCAGAAGTATGCAAAATGTTGACCTTCGATTGGTCTTTACCCCTCAGCCCAACTCTTGTCTAAGAATTGGATAACCTCTTCCAATAATACTCCGCCAACTTCTCATCACAATGCTGAAGAATCCACGCCTTCTCCTCTACCGATAACTTCTTCCAAGCATGCCTATTAAACTCTACATATTCAATATCCCGACAACGACTCATAAACCTCATATCCTCAAACCGCTTAAACGGAAGCATGAAAATCTTCTTTTCTACATCCTTGCTTGAATACCCATCCTTACAGAAAATACTATGTTTTTTCTCAACGACCAAGCCTTTTGCTTTTCTTGCGCTGTAAAAATCCATAAAGTAATTAACAATATCCTGGACCAGTACCCTACCCTTTTCGTCCACATGCTCGAGCATCGCTTTGATAAGTACTGGTTTATAAGAAAAGCTCATATCCATCGTCCTGACCATGTCCATAAACTTATCTTTCATATTGCCAGCGTTAATCAGCTCCCAGCCATACTGTTTGGCATAATTTACGATTGTCTCTTCTTTAAAGTATTTAAAGCTCCTTTTATCTCCATATGGGACCTCTAAATCCGGCGCAATCATCCCTTCACGTAGATACCGCTCGATGGTTTCCGTTTGTACATCGACCATCCTAACGAACTCAAGCTGGGATATCATACCTTTCGCTTCATCCTGCCAGTTAAACAGATCAATCAGTTCGTAATCAGCAACATCCACCGGAAAGTCCAGAAGCACAGCGGGTTTTCCCCCTCTGGCGATTAAATCTCTGTCCAGCTTAAACTGTTTCTGGGAAGCGACAACGTACTCCCCCGCCTTATAGTTCTTAATGTTGAACATCCGATGTAATGAATAAGGGACGTTAAACATGCTAGCATTATCAATGAAATCAAAAACCATCAGGCACTCTTTTCCTTCACATTTGCGCATCCCTCTGCCCAGCTGCTGAACATAGAGCGTTTTACTGAGCGTGGGCCTAGCCATGAACAAAACTTCAGTTTTAGGACTATCCCAGCCTTCGTTTAAAAGGTCACAAGCACATAAAACTTGGATATCCCCATTTTCATACTGATCCAGTATTCTTGACCTTTCCGAAGATTTGAGTGATCCGGAGACTGCCTCACTCTTAATCCCATGCTGTTTAAACATCTCCGATATTTCCGTAGCATGTCGAACGGAAGCACAGAATACGACCGTTTTCTTGCCCTTAACATAGTTCAGGTAGGTTTCTGCTAAGATTTTATTTCTCTCTGGCACAAATAGTTTGCTTTCCAAGTCCTGAGCATAATATTTAACCCCATTAATTCTTACCGTTGAAAGATCGATATTGGTCTTTACTCGGATACACCTTATAGGGACAAGCTCGCCTAATTCAACGGCTTGTTGCAAATCCAGCTTATGGGCGACGTTTTTAAAGTCTTCAAGTATACTCTCTCCATCTTCTCGATCAGGTGTTGCCGTAAGCCCTAGCGTGAATTCAGGTTTAAAATAGCTTAAGACTTTCCTATACGTCTCGGCTGTACCGTGGTGGCATTCGTCAATAATGACATAGCCAAAATCATCTGGTTTGAACAGATCGAGATTCTTGGCCATACTCTGAATGCTGCTACAGACCACATATGCGTTATTATCTTTCTGCTCAGCGACATACAAGCCTGTCTCGGCGTTATCCCATATCTCATTAAAGGTATGTTGGGCCTGAGTGATTAGCTCTTTGGTATGCGCCAAAAACAACGTCCTTTTCCCGAGTCGTTTGGCGTCACTAACCGCGGTCACTGTTTTTCCCGTTCCAGTGGCATGATAGAGAAGTGCGATACTCTCGCCCTGATCACGCATCATCTGTAAACTAGCCATGGCAGCTTGTTGATGCTCACGTAGTTCAATGAGCTTGCCTTTTTGCTTGGGCAGATAATCCTCCAGCATTTGAAACGTTGGAATTTCCCCCACGAATATTTGCAACTCATCCTTGACCTTCTCCGGGCAATGCTTCAACTGATTGTAAACCCAACGGTAAACCTTCCAGTTTTGATAGATCAAGCTATTTTGCTTGGCGAGATCGTCATAATATTTGTTAGAGGAAACCATATTGGGGTTGTGGTAGGTTTCCCCATCAATTTCGATCGCTATTTTTAGATTTTCACTTTCGAGAGCAAAGTCTATCGAGCGCCTGTTTCCATAAATATCGGTGACAGGATACTGAAGAAAAAGATATTGTGCTTGATCCGGACCAAAGGTGTCACAAAACAGCTCGACAAAGAGATCTTCGGCGACACTACCAAGACTTCCCTTCTGCTTGCTTTTAACTGTCAAATCGATTCACCCCCTCAACCATCACTAACTTCTTTAAGCAATAGTTTCTTCTTGAAAGCGCCTCTCTCCTCGACTTTTCGCTTTCTGATTACTTCGAATTCCTGCTGAGAGACGTCTTTATGTTCCAATATTGCATAGACAACTTCAACCAAATCAGCCAATTCTTCAATACTCTCGCTGTTTATATATTCCTGTAGTTCTTCACCCAGTTTTGCGTTCAATAATCCTAGGTATTCCTTACCGAAGACCTCTTCTATGATGGCCTGTTTTCCGCTTTGCTGGATGATCTGGGGAATTTTATCACGAACAAGTTTGTTGTAGATTTTAGCATTCATCGTTCTCGGCAAATCGTTCTGCCCTTCAGGCACTATCTGATATTGCTTCCTTGTCTCATGACCCTGGGATTCAACCGCAGCGTATGCTTTTTTTTCGTTTATGACTGGTAATACAATAAAACCGTCCTGATCATCACCAAACACTTTCCCACCATTATCTGAGAGCCAATAAGCTGCGTACGCACACAAAAAAGCATCTAGCTTGTCCTCTAGGTTCTTAAACCCTTTCTTTGACATTGCTTCAATGCCCAATGAATCATTGAAGAAGTCCGTAACATTATAGACGGGAGGATTGAAGTCACTCAGCCTATTAAAAAGGTGTATCATCCGACTCATCTCTGATTTTGTTATTCCAAATTCGATTTTATTTTTGATTTTGTATTTAATTGGAAACGCGTCCGGAAACAGGCATAAAGTTATGCCCGTTGGGAAGGTTTCCATTATGACGTGCTTTTTATCGTGTGGGTCACCCGTGAGCGAAAAATCCGGCATCCTGCTTCTAATAACTTTTACAACTTCTTCTCCTCTAACAATACTGTAGTGTTTTAACATAAAGCTTCTACTGCAGTTGTAAAGAGACAAATTTTTACCATGGATTTCCTCTCTCATAGTAGCTCCGTCACAGTATCTGGAACCTGTTTCATTATTAACTATAAGTGGAGCATCAATAGCAATTATTGCCCCATCCTTGGCATGCTCTTCAACGATTGAAGCAATTAGTTCATCCGTGAAATTCTTGGACTCGCAGTATACAATCTTGCCAAAATCATTAATAATACAAATACCGGATTCATTGGAATAGGTCCATGCTAGGTCAATTCCAATATAATGCATTAATTAACCTCCAATAGCTTTGAGAACTTCTTCAACTCTTCATCGTCCAAAGCTGCAACGGTTAGAACCCTTTTAGAATTGCTTGTCTGCATTCTTTGAGTTCAAACCGACATAGCTGTACTGTAACATAGTCTTTCTATGACCTAAATTCTGCATTATATTGTAAAACCCTGCCAGCAACTGTTTCTTTTTACAATATTCTTGAAATTTCACGGACTTTAAAAAGATGTTCCGCTTAATAAGCTCTATTGCATCGCAATACTCTACACAATTCATAACACTCAGTTCAGACATTGCTTTGTGGATCAGACCAACGTTAAGGAGCGAACCCTAAAATTTTCTTAGGGTTCGCTCCTTAATTTTGGTTATCTTCTATAAGTTACAACAATGCCTAATTAACGAGAGGTAATAGACAATCCCTTAGAGAATTGGTAAAATGTAGGAAATGGAAAGGGGCGATAAGTATGCTGGACGATAAACTTATGACTTTACCCCGAGAGCTCTTAATCCTAGGCGCTGCAGTCAAGAGTGGAATGGTTGAGGCCTTGCGCGAATGCACGACTTGCGATGATCTGTCCAAAGAATTAGCCCTAAATCCTCGCGCTGTTTGGATGGTGTTAGAAGCATTGGCCGATCTTGGTTATGTGACTAAGCAAGGAGAAACGGTCACCTTGTCAGAAGAGACACGAAAAATGATCTATGAGCCAAAAGCGCCCAATTATATGGGTTTTGCCTTTATGCATAGCTATAATGTAATCAGGTCCTGGGTTCAATTGCCTGAAATTCTAGCCAGTGGTCTGCCGGCATCCAAGGACCAAGACCCCGAAAACACCCGCTATTTTATGGAGGGCATGCGGCTTGGCGCGGAAAAGAGTGCGCCTACGATTGCGAATTTCCTTCTAACAGACACTGGCAAAGGGGTACGGGTGCTGGATATTGGGGGTGGGCCGCTGATTTACGGCAGCGCTTTTACGGCCAGTGGTGCCAAGGTGACAGTTCTGGATCTGCCTCCCGTAGTGCAATTAATGCAGCAGAAAGCAGACAAACTCGGTATCGTCTTGTTCCCCGGGGACTTTAACTTGGGATTACCCCCTGGACCCTTTGACTTAGCTTTTCTTGGTAACATCTGTCACGTTTTTGGTGAGACGGAAAACAGAGAATTGTTCAAAAAGGTGAGCCAAGTACTCGTTCCCGGCGGACGCATTGCCATTATTGATATGGTGCGCGGAACGAATCCTTTTGCGTCTGTCTTCGGCGTGAATATGCTGGTCAATACGAGCAATGGCGGTACCTGGACCTTGGAGCAGTATACGGATTGGTTGGCCGGTGCTGGTTTTCACGATGTGAAATTAAGTGAAGTAGCAGGTCGGCAAATCCTTACTGCGATACTTACATCAGTGCTTGAAAACTGACGTTATGGAATAATTATAGAAGCCGCCGCTCAATCAAGTGATTGCACGGCGGCTTCTATAGACTACGGAATAAATATTTAAGTAAAGGTGTCAGTTATACGCCCCAAGATACGTCTTTAAAGGTAATGGTAAAAAGGAGGATTTATGATGAGAAAGATTTGGTATTTCCTTGCAATATTTGTAGTTTTTACGGTTGTTATCTTCTTGCCTCAGCAGGATAAAGCAACAAACCAGGAGGTAACCCCAGAACAAAGTCTGCCGACAGTCGGAACGGTTGAGAAACTACGAAGTATTTTGACCGAGGCTGGGAGTTCCAGAACGATGATGGATCAAGGCATGGTGAGTAAGTCTGCTGCTCAATCAACACCCACTGCATCCGCCGCATTGTCCAATGTACTTCGTGGAGGAAGCGCTGACTATTCATCCACTAACCTGCAAGTGGAGGGTGTGGATGAAGCCGATATCCTTAAAAACGATGGTCAATATATTTACCAGGTTAATAATCAGGAACTCATCGTTACGGAGGCTTATCCGGCTAATGCGATGAAGATCGTGAGTCGTATAGGGTTTAAGCAGGGCGAGTTTACACCCCAACAACTTTATGTCGATGATGACTATCTTGTTTTAATCGGTAGTGCCTATTATCAGGAGGCTTCTACTCAACCCAGCGACCCTGGTGCTCAATCTGAAAAGTCTTCAAGACAAATATATCCGCCAGTCTTTCATCGTTCAACGGCCAAGGTGATTATTTACGACCTAGCTGACAAAAGCAATCTCAAGAAGCTCCGGGAAGTGGAACTTGACGGGACATATGTGTCTTCGCGCAAGGTCGGTTCTTCCCTGTATTTCATCGCGAACAAATATTTGGATACTTATAGAATTATGGAACAAGGGTTAGAGCCACCCCTACCAAGTTATCGAGATACTGTTGGCGAAGGGAAATTCGTGACGATGGGATATAACGACATCCATTAC
>Ga0209123_1002254_pt1 | contig 16763 bp, 16 predicted proteins | sample BarGraIncu00431A_FD_184500 | JGI IMG/M metagenome (GOLD analysis project Ga0209123, IMG submission 184500) | Arctic peat soil microbial communities from Barrow, Alaska, USA - Barrow Graham LP Incubations 004-31A (SPAdes) (version 2) | ecosystem: Environmental > Terrestrial > Soil > Wetlands >...
AGGTGATGTTGAGCAGGCGGGCCGCTTTCTCGGCGTCAGCATAAAACAGCTCGTAGAAATCGCCCATGCGGTACAGCAGCAGGGTGTCGGGGTAGTCGGCTTTGAGGCCCAGATACTGGGCCATCATGGGCGTGTGCTTTTCAAGCACTTCGGGTGATAAATTGTTTTCTTTGTAAGTCATTGATTTTTATAGATATTTTCACGAAATTCAAAAAATAGAACCCTTCGGAATCCTTGAAAACCCTGCACTACCCGCTTGGAAGTGTAGCCAAGGTGTAGCTAAAAAAGAATAGAATCAGAAAAAGTTACACGCTCATAACTACGGAATCAGGGCCTCAAAATGCGATTTGTATTCACAAAAGACAACCTTAAACGCCTGTTTATCGAAAATCTGCCCGTTGTTGAGAACGGCCAGATGGTTGATGTAATTTCCTCAGCAACACCGAAACCCTACATTGTGTTCGATGAAGACCCACGGGCACCGCAGGGACTGGGCTTTTATGTCGGCAAGAAGAAGCGGACTTTTGTGCTCCAAGTCCGTGTTGGCAAGACCATCAAGAAGATCACTGTCGGTGATTACCCGCGTTTGAACGTCAATACGGGGCGTGAAGACACCGATGTTCGTCTGATTGCAACAGAGGTTCGCACGGCCATGAAACGCGGTGTTGGCGTTAGCGAGTTGCGAAATGAAGAGCGAGGGTATGTGGCGACCACACTCCAAGACATTTTTGACAACTATTTGCAGATGTACAAACGGGGGAATAGTCCGCGAGAAAACTCAATCAAAGCCATTGAAGCCGCTATGCGGCGATTGAATCCGTGGATGGCACTTTCCATTCGTGCTATCGGGCGTGAAACCGTCGAACAGGTGTGGGACAAAATCGCAGTGGATGAGGGGCATAGAACTGCCGCCGAGCAGACACTTATGTGGTGCCGTGCGGCGTTCAACGTCTATATCGAAGGTCAACAAGCCAACCGGAACAAGGCCTCGTTCGATGGCGATGTCCTTATCAATCCGTTTTTGTACGCACGCAGGCTAATGCGTAAGCGTCACGAGTTGGAAGAGCAGTACCTTAAAAATGGTGTTCGCAACCCCTTGAATAATGACCCTGAACACTTGGGGGCGTGGCTGAATGCCGTTTGGGAAAAACGTCAATCGAACCGGAGTGCCGCGGACTATCTGCTGACGACCTTGCTGGTCGGAGCACGTCGCAATGAAACTGCCCGACTGGTTTGGTCGAAACATCTTGAAAAAATGCCAGCTCAAAAACGCTCAGAGTTCAGCGAAGTGGACTTTGATGCTGATGAAGGCAAGGGGCGATTGATTTTCAGGGCCACCAAGAATGGCACCACTCATATCGTGCCCATGGGGAAATTTCTTCGTTGGTTGCTGGTGGAACGGTCTAAGGACTTCGGTTCTGGTATGTACGTCTTTCCATCCAGTTCAAAAAATCCATACACGCTGTCACCCTATTACAGCAGTGCCCGCGAGTTCGTCTACTCGCTCAGAAAGCACTTGGACACGGACAAGCGACAACTTGATTGGGATAGCCATTGGGCCGAGCTTCAAGAGAGCAAAGGGCTGAATGCGGTTGGTGCTTCAAAGTCGGAAGTCAAGAAGGAAATGGTGGACGCAAAGGCGACGTTTGAAAAGGAGTTCGTTGGAAACTGGAATTTCACCATGCACGACCTCAGACGCACGTTTTGCACCGTGGCTATCAATATTGATGGCATGCCTTACGCCGTCGTTCAGCACTTGATGAACCACGGCCAGATGAAAAACGTGACTGCACGCTATGGCCGTCCCAGTGTCGATACACTACAAGATTACATGCAGCGGCTCGAAACTGAGATTTTGAAGCATGGCACAGCATTGCCCACAATCGCATAGCAAAACGGAGAAATCGGATGGCGACAATTGACGAGCAGGAGACCCCAGAACAACGCGAGGAGCGACGCGAGATGGCTCACATTAACATGGAGCGTAGGGCAGTCAGCAGTTCAACGTACAACGTCAATCCAGCCAAAGCCGCTTTTTTTCTGAGTATTTCAGAAAAAGAGCTGGAAAACAGGCGTGGACGCAAGGAGCCGCCGCCACCGTCTCCAACATGGGTGGCCGGACAGAAGGGCGTTCCTGTCTCCTACGTTGCCCGCACCCTCGTTGAACACATACGTGGTGAACCCATTAGCCAGATAAACCCGTATGGCACGCCGTCGCAAGGGATTAGCCTTGGAGCCAATGCAGCGGCAGCAAACGCAGCGGCAGACCGTAAAGCCCGCAGCATGATGAGACCCATGCGGTGGCATGCGTCAACTTCCATTGAGGCGGAAGACTCCACTGAATCGTTTTTTGTGGATGCGTCCAATCGCGTCTTGATGCAATGCTGGGAGGATGACACCAAGACCAGCGACTATTTCTTTTCAGAGTCCATCGATATTGAATGGATGGAGTGGGACGACGCATTGGCCCGAGTCTGGGAAGAAGAAGACCGTCGTCTTCAATGGCTTGGTAAATCTGATGTCTTGGCACCCGGACTGCGTGAAGCCGTAGAAGCCAAACGCAAAGCCATGTTTTCAAAAATTTGAGTTTCCAATCGCTTTCATCATCACATTAAAACGGAGCACTATGACAGCACTCGCCAACCTTGACTACGACTACTACACGAAGATGGTGGTAAAGCTGTCAAAGCAGTTTCGGTACATGGACCTAAGCGACAGGAAAAAAAGCCTTCGCCTCTACCCTGAGTTATTGATGCATGTGCCCAACCCGAGCGAAGTGGAACAATTTTCGGCGGTGATGATGAAACCTTCACTGATGCTCTTCATCAAGGAGCCATCACAATTCATTCGCATGGTGGCCATGGCGTTAGACCCCACATTGATGAGTCAGCTTTCCGCTCACAATATGAATGCCTTAGAAGAGAGCGTTTGGGACCAACAAAAAGTTGATTTCGAGAAAAGGGCTGACCTCGAATTTAATATCAATTCATTCAACGTCTGTCGTCACTACCCCACTGATGGAATGGCCACCGTCATGATGGTGAAGGTTCGTGCCGAAAATACAGTAATCAAAGGATATTTTGACGATGCACCGGTTGCAACGCATCAAGATGCCATGCAGCAAATTCACGCCATTCTCACGCATGCCCGTGCTTTGGTAGGGCGGGGTGAAATAAATCTGAACAGTGTGCAATGGCTATTGCCGAGCCTACCTGCTATTGAGCATTTGGGCGTTCGATTGGTTGTGGCCGCACTAGGAGTTCATAGCCCTGTCTACGGCAAGTTAGACGAGCAACCGGATGATGTCCTTGAAATGTTTTTTGAGTTCAATGGGTCAGAGGCGTATTCCTACTGGAATAAGCAGGTGCGGGACACTTTGATTCCTGAAAAATACTGGACGGCTATGGTGAGTAAGGATGGTTGGGCCTTGAATTTTCAGACCGGTCAACTTCGCAAGCTTGGAAAATACCCTAGTGCCAAGTTATGCAAATTAGCACTGTCGAACGTTTCGGGTGTTGAATTGTTGTTGTTTGAAGGGCTGGAACAGAGCTTCAAAAATTTCAAACTGGATTCAATCAAGGAAGGTTTGCAAAGTGAGTGCCGCTACGCCGCCAACCAATACGATGGTGCAGGAGAGGCAAAGGCTGAAAAAATTCGCAAGAAGTTGGTTGACAGTCTCGGAATTTAGTTGGCATATGCACTGCCGTGAGCGTTGCAGAAGTTGCACGCCTTTTCCGAATCATGGCGGCTAGTAATCGCCTAGCAACCCATCAACCGCCAATGTCTCACCCGTGGTGATGGCATTGCGTCCACCGTCCAAAAACAGGCCGACTTGAATCGCTACAAATTCAGCAGGTAAGGTTTCAATCAGGGTGCTTAACTCGGGCAATTCCGTGGATGCTCTGGCGACGATGTTGGGAAATTGACGGCATAGTTCCACGCCCGATTCAGTCGCGAAGGCTTCCAAGCACTGTCGATGCGTTGGCTTTTCGATAAGCAACAGGTGGTCGGCTCGGTCCCGTGGTGAAAGTGTCATTGAAACGCCGCTCCAAAATCAGTAACGGCAAGATTGCCGGAGTCCATTTTCTGATTCTATGGCGGGGGTACTTTACAAAGTGCCTGCCCGCTTGATAGCTTGTATTAGTTCGCTGTAACGACAACCACGGTTCACCAGTCTGGGTGCATTGATGGTGTTGCGGGGAGCTTCACTATCAAGGAGCAGCACATGCTTAAATCAGAAACCAAAAAGGGCCAAGCCAGCCAGCAGCAGGGAGAAAACGCCCCTGCCACCAAGAAAACCAAATGGAAAACCGCAGCCAAGAAATCGGGTGAATCCAAACGCCTGACAAAACGCAGACTGGGTGCCGACGGGCTACCAGAAGCGGCAGTGTCATATATTGACCATGCACCAGTTCACCCGGTCTACATCCATGCCGACGGACTTTTTCGCCCAGTCGCCCACGGGCAGGGTGATAGCAGCGGCACTGTCAGCAAAATTTACAGCATGGGCACAGCCAAAATCCTATGCCAGTGGCAGTCACAGCAAGCCCTGAACATTGTTGACCAATCGGTATTATTTTTCATTTGCCAACTCGCAGCACAGCCCGGCCGTGTTTTCGGCGTGGTGCCAGCGGCAGCGAATGTCACGGCCATGACCAAGTCATTGAATGCCGTCGGGCTATGCTCCAATTTAGAGCATCGCGGTGTCAAAACCACATTGCCGGAAATTGCCCGCGGCATTGGACTCACACCCACTGGCACCAATTCGCATGCGATGCTTGAAAGTCTGAACCGATTAGCCGCAACACGAATGACCCGGACGGTGCTCGATGGCAACCGTAACCCTACCAATAATTGGGGGCAGTCCAATGTTATTGGTCTGGTGTGTGGCGATGAATTTCAGCACATAGTGCTCAACATCGAACTAACGAAGGCATGCGGCGTGAGCGGCACGGTGACGTGGGTCAACATGCGTGAGCATCGGTCAATCAAATCCAAGCCTGCGAAACGCCTGCACGCATGGCTATCGAATTGGGCCAGTACACGTGAAACGCGAGTGGTTGACCTGAATCTACTGCCCAAACATATTTGGGGTCACGCCCCCTGCACTACCAGTGCGGCAAAGTCCAGAGCACATACCTTGCGAGGCAGCATCCAAGAAATTGCCGAATTACCGGGCTGGATTTGCTTTGTTGACGCGGACAAAAAGAGCTTGATGGTACGCAAGCCGATTTTCGCTGGAACGAAAGCGGCAACCGCTGCAACACCAACCACCCCCGCTGTAACGACATCCACCACCGCTGAAAGGGAAACCACCAAAAGTTCGAAATCAAGCACTGGCGTGGCTTTGCAGGCGATTTGATTTTTGCTCTAAGATTATTCCAAGACCTCTTTAAGAGTGTCTTTGAATATATGGTTATGAGCCTTCGTTTCGTCTTACGACGAAGGCTCAAACCGATAGGTGATGCGTGACACACCTTGGATGTTACGAATAGCATTCCTTGGCTAAGGAACCCCACCCCAAAGCCCCTCCCGGAAATCCCACCCCGCAACACGGCCACTATTTTTCAGCAGCGGTTCGTTTCGCCAGCCGTTCACTGCCCATGGCTTGCAGGGCCGACAGCGACGGTATGGAAACCATATCACCCTCATTGTTCTTGATGGACTGTGCCAGCCACATCATGGCACCCAGAATCAGTTCGCGGTCATAGGTGTCAGCGAGACTATCAAGGGAAGTACGCGGCATCTTTGCCTTCAAAGCCTTTGGCGGTAGTGGGTCATAGCGGTAGGCATCCAGACCGGCAATTTTCGCCAGAGCACCCAGCACCACTTTTTCATGCGTGTCCTGTCGCCGTCGTAGTTGCGATGAATAGGAGTGCCGGACCCGTTCAAGGTGTTCAGCCCTAGCACGCAGTCTATTGGCCTCAGTCATCAATGCCGTTTCACGGGCTTGCATTCGGTCTATCTTGTCGTCCGAAATCACGGGTTCGTTTTGTGTAGTCGCCATCGAAATAATTCTTTCTGGCGACACCCTGTTTTTAATTGCACCGCCTTCGCTAATCTGGCATGTTGGTTCAAGACAGGCAAGTAATTCGAAAAGCAGAACCTCCTAAACCGCACTGATACAAAATAAATTTTGTGTGCTTAAAGACAGGGTTCCATGCTCAACCGAACAGCTTGTTCGATGGAGCATGCAATGGCAATTTTTCACAGTTCGACGAAAGTCTTCACCCGTTCAAAAGGACATAACGCAGTCATGGCCGCAGCGTATCGCTCAGGCGGTCGCCTGACTTGCGAACGCACTGGCCTCGTATTTAACTTCACGAGAAAACGCGAAGTTGAATATCTCGCCATCCTTGCACCAGAGGGTGCCCCTGACTGGGTGTTTGACCGCTCTAAGCTATCCAATGCGATTGAAGCATCCGAGTCCAGAGGGAACAGCCAACTCGGACGTGAAATCGAAGTGGCCTTACCACATCAATTGAACAGAGGCCAACAAATTCAGCTCCTGCACGGGTACGTGCAAGAGCAATTTGTGAGTGAAGGCATGGTGGCAGACATCGCCATCCATGCGAAGCCAAATAATGTTCACAGTCATATCACACTGACCCTGCGTGAACTTGCCAGAGATGGTTCCGGCTTCGGTGCAAAAAATCGAAACTGGAATGCCCCTCAGAATGTTGAACGCTGGCGTGCGGCATGGTCAAAACATTGCAACGAAGCATTGGCCGACGCTGGGCACTCCGAACGCATCGACCACCGCAGCCATGCAGAGCGTGGCATTGAGACACCGCCCACGATTCATGTGGGCCGCAAGACTCCACACAACGCCGAAGCCCATGCCGACCGGCTGGCCTACAACGCCTTGATTCAGGCCACCGCGGAATTGCAGCGTATCAAGGCCAACATCCAACACATCGACTCGCAGATTATTGACCTGACGAGCACGCTGTCACAGGCACTGGCCGAGCGTGACCGCAATCAGTCTGACATCAAAACCAAATCACATGCTGGCGTGTCTCCAATCTGGACACAGGCAGGCCAGCAATTTATTCCACCCGTGACGGCATCACTACTGATGGCCGCACACCGCCGCACCCCATCAACCCGCAGGCCGTTGGAGACGAACGCCAACGACTGCACAACTCCGAAAGAAACCCCACCATGTTCAAACTTTTAGCTTCGCTGCTGATGCAGCTATTTTTCTCAAAACCGCCGGGCATTCCGGCAGGCATGCCGCCGCCCGATAGCAGTACGTTTCTACCCGCACTTGATATTGCATTCATGGCCCTGTTCGTCATACCGACCGTGGTCATGCCGAAGCACACGAAGGTTTCACGCCTTAAAGGGCGTTATCCAGAAACACGCTACGCCAAAGACGACTCAACATTTTCACTATAAGGAACCACCCATGAACTACCAAATCAAACGTTTCAACGATTCAAAATCATTCGCATTTTTAGAGAACGCCACCGTCCGCGACAACGGCAAAGTTATGCAGCTATTCGGGATGGCTGCATGCTTCTTTGTCTATGACTCACTGCCCAACTTTCCCAGCGACTTGACCATCTTGATTCCCGATATTCCGACGCACCCCGTCGAATATGGATTCATTCTGACCCGTGGGGGCGAGCGGATGTTTTGCTACGTCGTGACTCGCAAAGAGGCGGGACATTGTGCGGCCTATGTCTTTGAGGTGTCGTCATTCGTGCTTCTGTTGACCGCATTCGGTTTACGCACCAAAGATGGCCGGTCATTCCCCATGCGGCCATTGCTGGACGTGATTGCACCCGACGATGGCATCCCCATCGAATTCATCCGCGTACATCCCGAGTCCGAATCCTATTTCGGATTGCGTGAAGGCGTGCCAGAAACCGCCCCTTGGGTGCTACCGCCAGCGACCGCTCAAAACCAAGGGCAGAACCCAACAGCACCACCGGCCACGGACTCACAGCCGAAAGTGACCCCTATCTATTTTGAGTTGGGGGCACCGTGCTTTCACGCCATGCGTATCAATGGCGACCGGGCATTGATGAACCTGTCCAGAGATGGAGGCCCCAATGCATAACAAGCCGATATTTTTGACGCTATCAACCGAGTTGGCACAGGAGCTGGTGAAGCAGCTTCAATCCGTGCTGGATGGTGACTCAACGTATTTTCACGTTGAACTTTTGAGCGATGACGACCGCCCCATTGCGATTCACTTGGGAGGGTCTGACGATGAGCCAAGTTAAACAACGCCGCGACCTCTATCAGGAGGTGACCGACAAAATCATTGCGGCCATTGAAGCAGGCACCGCACCATGGCAACGGGGATGGTCAGAACTTGCAGAATTGGGTTTGCCCATGAACGGTCAAAGTTCAAGGCAGTACAACGGCATCAATTCCGTCCTGCTCTTTTTAACCTCTCAGGAGCGTGGATATTCTGACAACCGATGGTTTACGTTCAAGCAAGCGAATGAGCTGGGTGCCAAGGTTCGCAAAGGTGAAAAGTCCACCCCAGTGTATTTTTTCAAGATGCTGCAAGCGACAGAGCGGGACGGCGTTGCCGCCAAAAGCACCGGTGACACGCCCCGCATGATCCCATTTCTTAATGAGTTTCGAATTTTCAATGCCCAACAGGTCGAAGGCATCGAACCCCGCAATGTGCCGGAAAGGCAATGGACACCGATTCAGGCCGTCGAACAGTTAGTTGAACGGATGCAGCCCCGCATTGAGCATGGCGGTAATCGTGCGTTTTACTCACCCAGTCAGGACTACATTCAAATGCCGGGGGCATTCCCCAGTGCTGCGGAATACAGTGGAACCCTATTACACGAAATGGCTCACTGGTCAGGCAGTGCAAATCGTTTGGCACGGCAGTTCGGTGTATGGGGAAGTGATGAGTACGCCCGAGAGGAAATTCGGGCTGACCTCGCATCATGCCTGTTAGCTGCGGAAATCGGCGTGCCCATGCAGCTTGAAAATAATGCGGCCTACATTGGCTCTTTCGTCAAGCGGCTGAAAGAAGATAAGTTCGAAATATTCCGAGCTGCCAAGGATGCACAGCGTATTTGCGATTACCTGACGGGCCGCTATGTGCCAGAGGCACAGGCCCAACCGGAAGCCGTGTCGGTGCTTGCACCCGCACCCGTGATTCAACCCGTTGTTGAACCCGTCAGTGCCGTGGTTACTGCCTTAGCGGCCATCCGTACCAAGCGTTCACCCAGTAAGAAAAAAGCAGGCTATGGCGAGGTGGCACCCGTGGCACAGCCCGCCATGGTGATGTAAGTCACTCCACCCATTACAGCCGCCCCCAGCGATGGAGGGCGGCTTTTTTACGCCATGGGCAACACTCACGCCAGCCTTTGGCGTGTCATTCGTTTTGCGACCCCATGGCGATGGTTTGGGGCTGTGTGTTGTGGTGATGGATGCGGTTGTGTCCTGTCTTTGTCCTTGTCAGGGGCGAAAGGCACAAAACATGACACTCATTCACCGCATCCAACCCCGTACCACCCGAGCCATTTTTGCAATACTGTGGACTGTCGTCTTCCTTGTCCGCATCAACGCCGTTGACTCACGAGCCTTGCAGGGCAACCCTGCCAGTAACGCCCCAAAGCCTGCCAGCACACGGGTTTTAGGAGGATTTTGACCCCTTCAAACAGTCCAATTCCGGCGTGCCCTGCCTGCTAGACTTCCACTGACAAATAACGACACCAACGGGCGGACATGAGCGTACTAACAGACACCCTTGAAACCTTTCGCAAAACCGCTCACACAGAGCGGGAAAAAGGCATTTATTTCGAAAATCTGGCGAAGCTGTATTTTCAGAATGAGCCACGCTACAAAGACCTGTACAGCGACGTATGGTTGTGGGAGGCATGGCGTGCAGACTGGATACAGTCTGGGCACGCTGATCCGGGTACAGACACGGGCATCGACTTGGTTGCCAAAACCAACGGCACCAACGAGTACCACGCCATTCAGGCCAAGTTTTACGACTCAGACAGCACCATCTACAAGAAGATGGTCGATTCGTTTTTCACGGCATCCGGCAAAAAGCCGTTTACCCATCGACTGCTGATTCTTTCGACCGACAAAATCAGCCCCCACGTGGACACGGCCATGCAGGGCCAGCACATCCCCTGCCAAAAAATCACCCTGTCCGACTTGGAAGACAGCAAGATTGACTGGGCCAGTACGTTCAAGCAAAAGGCCGTTCAGTTCAAGGAACGCAAAGAGCCACGACCCTACCAAAAGACCGCCATCGCCAATGTGGTCGAAGGACTGAGCCATGCTGACCGTGGCAAGTTAATCATGGCATGCGGTACTGGCAAGACGTTCACGTCATTGCGACTGGCCGAGCAAATGGCCGGAGCGGGCGGGCGTGTCCTGTTTCTGGTGCCGTCGCTGTCATTGTTGTCTCAGACCCTGACCGAGTGGACGCAGGAAACCGCGACCCCCATGCACAGCTTCGCCGTGTGCTCAGATAGTGAAGTCGGCAAGGGCCGTGACAAGGACGATGATTATCAAATGCTGGTGCACGAGTTGCAGTACCCAGCCACCACCAATCCAAAAATGTTGGCCCACGAAGTCACCAAACGCCATGATGCCCAGCACATGAGCGTGGTGTTCTCCACCTACCATTCGATTGACGTAATCTCGCAGGCTCAAAAACTGCATGGGCTTGCTGACTTTGACCTAATTATTTGCGACGAAGCCCACCGCACCACGGGTGCTAACTTTGATGGCGATGACGAATCCGCGTTCGTCAAAGTCCACAATCAGGACATCATCAAGGGAGCCAAGCGGGTTTACATGACCGCCACGCCCCGTGTCTATGGTGTTGCAGCCAAAGTCAAGGCGGAAACCGACAGCATCGTTCTCTATGACATGAACGACCCCGCCTATTTTGGCGAGACGCTGCACACCCTGTCATTTTCCGAAGCGGTTCACGTCCTCAATATTTTGTGTGACTACAAGGTCATTGTGCTGACCATCAGCGAAGACCACATCAGCAAGCACCTGCAAAAAAGTCTGGCCGACGAAAACAACAGCCTGCGGGTTGACGATGCCGCCAAGATTGTCGGATGCTGGCGGGCACTGTCCAAACAGGACACCCAAGACGACCTCAGTCACGACCCCGACCCGATGCAACGTGCCGTGGCATTCTGTCAGGTCATTGAAGTGAACAAGGGGGCCAAGGCCCACAAGGTCAGCAGCAAAAACATTGCTTCCATGTTTCAGGCCGTGGTCGAGGAATACCGCAGCGAGTTGCTGAAAGAGAACCCCGACAACCAAGACGCTATCAGCCGGTTAGTTTGCGAAGCGGCCCACGTTGACGGTGGCATGAATGCGGCCCAAAAAGGGGCCAAGCTGGATTGGCTCAAAGCCGATATTCCCGAAAACACCTGCCGAATTCTAAGCAACGTGCGTTGCCTGTCAGAAGGTGTTGACGTGCCAGCCCTTGACGCGGTGCTATTCCTGACCCCCCGTAACTCTCAGGTTGACGTGGTGCAGTCCGTCGGGCGTGTCATGCGTAAACCCAAGGACAGCAAGAAAAAGCTGGGTTATGTGATTTTGCCCGTGGTCATACCCGCAGGCATGCAGCCAGAAGACGCACTCAACGATAACAAGACCTACAAGGTGGTATGGGAGGTGCTGCAAGCCCTGCGGTCACACGACGACCGCTTTGATGCCATGATTAACAAACTTGACCTGACGGGGCAGGACAAGTCCAAGATGGAAATCATCGCCATCACCGACACCATCAATGTGAAGGCCAAGCCCAAAGGCAATGATGGTGACGCTAATGTCGCCAAGGTCAACAAGGCAGCGAAGAAAGCCAAGGGCGGGCAAGCCTTGGGACAGGCCGCAGCCGAGCCAGCGGCCACACCCACCCAGAAAAACATTGAATACCACGTGGGCGAGATTGAGCGGGCCATTGTTGCCAAGGTAGTGCAGAAATGCGGCAACCGCCTCTATTGGGACGAATGGGCAACTGACATTGCCCGCATCGCACAGACCAACATCAGCCGCATTACCGCCATTCTGGACAAGCCAGAAAACACCGCCGAGATTGCCGCCTTCAACAGCTTTTTGAAGGAACTGCAAGACGACCTGAATGACAGCATCACCCGCGATGAAGCGATTGAAATGCTGGCACAGCACATCATCACCAAGCCCGTGTTTGATGCCCTGTTTGTAGGGTACAGCTTCACGCAGCACAACCCCGTGTCAATCGCCATGCAAGGCGTGCTGGAAGTGCTCAATGAGCACAACCTTGACAAGGAAGCCGAGACACTGGAACGCTTCTATGAAAGCGTGCGTATGCGGGCAGCGGGTATCAGCGACCTCAAAGCCAAGCAGAAAATTATTGTCGAGTTGTACGATAAATTTTTCAAGAACGCATTCCCGAAAATGACGGAGCGGCTGGGCATTGTGTACACGCCCGTCGAAGTGGTGGACTTCATCATCCACAGCGTCAACGACATTCTGAAAAGAGAATTCGGCCAGACACTGGGCAGCAAGGGCGTTCACATCATTGACCCGTTCACGGGCACCGGCACCTTCGTTACCCGCTTGCTGCAAAGTGGCCTGATTAGCAAAGACGAACTGGCCTACAAGTTCCAGAACGAAATCCATGCCAATGAAATTGTGCTGCTGGCCTACTACATCGCGGCCATCAACATCGAGCAGGTCTATCACTCCATCATGGGCGGTGACTATGTGCCGTTTGGCGGTATCTGTTTGACGGACACGTTCGCACTGTACGAACCTAGTTCTCACGCTATCGGTAAAGACAGTTTGGCTGACAACAGCACCCGTCGCCGCAAGCAGAAGAAACTGGACATTCGCGTTATTGTGGGAAATCCACCGTATTCCGCTGGGCAGAACAGTGCCAATGACAATAACGCAAACATGGTGTATCCAAGTTTAGATAACCGTATCCGTGATACTTATGCTGCTTCGTCCAAGTTGACAATGGTTCGTTCTCTTTACGATAGCTATATCCGGGCAATACGGTGGGCTAGTGACCGTGTCGGTGCCAGCGGTGTTATCGGCTATGTCAGCAACGGCGGATTCATTGATGCCAATACAGCGGACGGACTGAGGAAGTGTTTGGCAGAAGAATTCAGCAGCGTCTACATTTTTCACCTTCGGGGTAATGCCCGAACGTCAGGTGAATTGCGTCGCCAAGAGAAAGACAACGTATTTGGAATGGGCACCCGCACTCCCATTGCCATCAGCATATTGGTTAAGAACCCCAAGGCCGAAGAGCATGGCAAGATATTCTTCCATGACATCGGCGACTATTTGAGCCGCGAAGAGAAACTTGAAAAAGTCGCAACATTTGGCAGCATTGAAGGTATTAGTAAGGCCAATGGATGGTTACCAATTTTGCCTGATCAACACAACGATTGGGTTAGGCAACGCGACGATAGCTTCGGCGAATTCGTTAGTCTTGGCGACAAACGAATAGGGAAGTCCGTCGCGATCTTCGAAAGCTATTCAAATGGAGTAAAGACGAACAGAGATGCTTGGGTTTACAACTTTTCAAAATCTGAGTTGAAGGAAAATGTAGGTCGAATGGCTGGATATTTCAATAGTGAGGTAGCCCGCTTTCAAACTGCTCGTGATCGTGGGTTGAGCCCTGAAATGGACTCATTCGTAAATACTGATAAAACAAAAATAGGTTGGGCTGATGACTTCAAACGCTACTTCCAAAAGGAACTAAATCTCCAATGTGAAGCGGATGCGTTCTTTACTGCCATTTACCGTCCATTTGCAAAGCAATGGGTATACAGCGATAAGTACTTCAATTGGAGTCGTTACCGGATGCCTCTGATATTTCCAAACGGATCATCACGAAACAAGGTCATTTGCGTAACTGGAAGAGGTGAAACAGTCGGATTTTCAGCTTTCATGTGTGATGCACTCCCAAATTTTCACACTATTGCATCAGGTCTTTGTTTTCCCCTCTATTCCTACGAGTTGCCCGTAAATGCAGGACTATTTGATGCGGTTGAAGTTACGGAAAACGAAACATTGAAGAGCGGCATCACCGATGCAGGCTTGCAGCACTTCAAGAACGCATACAAGGGCGAGGCCATCAGCAAGGAAGACCTGTTCTATTACATCTATGGCCTGCTGCATTCCGAAGACTACAAGAAGCGTTACGCCGACAATCTGAGCAAAGAACTGCCCCGCATTCCGGCGGTCAAGAAGTTTGCCGACTTCCAAGCATTCAGCACAGCGGGCCGCAAGCTGGCCGACCTGCACATCAACTATGAAACCGTGGCACCGTACCAAGTGGACATAGCGGGCGGTGCATTGTTACTGGCAGACTTCACCGATGCCGATTACCGCGTCACGCAAATGAAGTTCGCCAGCAAGGCCGACAAAACCCGTGTGGTCTATAACCACAAAATCACCATGAGCGGCATTCCGCTGGAAGCCTATGACTATGTGGTCAACGGCAAACCCGCTCTGGAATGGGTCATGGAACGCCAAGCGGTGACTACCCACAAAGACAGCGGCATCGTGAACGATGCGAACCTATGGGCCACAGAGACCATGGGCGATGCGTCATACCCCCTGAATTTGTTCCAGCGGGTCATTACCGTCAGCATCGAGACGATGAAGATTGTGCGTGCCTTACCACGGCTGGATATTCAAACCGAGAAGAAGTAGGCCATGACAATTACTTGGGATGGCGTTGCCGAGTTCCTGAAAATTGTTCCGGGCCTTCTGCTGTTCCCCTTTGGTATCTACTTCGGGGTCAAAAAAATTCGGTATAGCGTTGGATGCAAAGTGAACGTTCGGAATAGTCGAGTTCTTGGCATCCACATAAGCAGCATCATTTTTCAGAATCACAAGGACAGGCCGATTGCGATTACGGAAATTTTCGGCATTCAGAACAACGTCAAATTTCAGATTGAAGAACCCAAGACTCCGATTCTTTTGAAAGGCCTTGAAGCCATCATCGTTAAGCCCGAGGCCTACACGAAATATGTCTGCAAGGGTGAACGGTTTGAAGTGGACATGGCAGACATCCGTTCGCTCCAAATTTTCGTGGTCACCCCCGAGAAAACAATTCCGTGCAAACACATATTCCGCCCCGAGGCTGAGTTGGACAAGTACCACAAGGGCCGCGATGTTGCAGACAAAATCACATGCCGATTCAATGATGTGGTGTACGGTGAAAAGTCACTGTTCGCCATCGTTCATTACACGGGGAAAGAGTGCAAAACGACTACCGTTGATGAACATGGATTCATTGATGATTCCGATCTTTTCGGATGCAACCACATCCCGAAAGGCAACCTGACACCGGAAGGTATCAAGGCGTATCTCAAAGGGGAGACGGGAATGGATGTGACTGCCTTTGAATTGAGGCACGACTGAGAGCCGTCAATCGCGACGACCCTCGTTGGGTGCTAACGGTGGGCACGCTAGCCGTTGGCTAACGTTAGCCCTTGACCACGTTTCAATAACTCAAATACACGGGTCATTGACTCTGCGGTAGTCCCATTTTTCAAGACATCACGGTCAGCTACGCTAATGTTTTCTGGTTCCCAATCAGACAGCAATCGCACAGGTCGCCATGATGGCTCGAAGTCGCACACCAATTCATCGTCATGATGGATGTGGTGAATATAGACAGCATCTTGATAGATTTCCGCGAGAGCATCGACCCGCCAGCAGGTGCTGCCGGGGAATACCGTTTCCGTGTCAAATTCCCAATGAAAATCCGTAAGTAGCAAGGTGCCTTGACGCTTTACCGCAGCGATTTGAATTTGTTCACTTGCCTGTGGCATTCTGAAAATGTACCGCGGCGTCTTGGCGATGAGTGCCAACATGAGGTCTTCTGTTGGTGCATCAAGATGCTTGAACGTGTCATTCGCGATGTGGTTGCAAGCAAGTTCGAAAGTCAGTGGGGCTTCTTGGACAAAAGTCTCATTCGTTTTCATTTCAGACCCCCGCCATCGCTGCACGACGCGACTTGTTCAATTGCATAGCACTGCCGATAAATTGCCGCAGTAGTGGGTACGGCATTAGTGCAATCAGGTGGCGAAGCTCTTTGGGGAGAGCGATGGGATGAAATCCGGCCATAGGGCGGAGTTCAGACCATGTTGTTTCCAGCGTCGTCATGCGAAATGCGATGCCCTGAATGGTGCAGTCATCCCTGTACTTGGCATAGTCAGCAGCAAAGTGCCGTGCCCATGCTGTACTGCCGGGTGCAACAAACTCGGTGTCGATGAGCCATGGCACGCTCTCAAAAAGCAGGTAGCCACGTCTTGTGAGGGCGTAGGCTTGCATTTCAGCAGTAGCGTTCGGAATCTGCCCGACACATGCGGGAAATTCGCGAACTTTTTCCCATGCCTCGTCATGGGTCAGATTGGCAAGTGTCTCGGGTTCGTAGCCCTCCCATTGCTTGGGAGGGAGTAGGTTGATTGCCTTGCGGCTCGCTTGATAGTTGGTGTTCATATTGATTCCTTTCGTTTAGAACGAAACCAATATGGGCCGATATGCCTACTTTGTTAAGTTCCCGCGAGAACCCCAAAGTACCCGATTGGGAGCGTAGCTAAGGTGTAGCTAAAAATGACTTTGAAATTACCACTTTCATTGGAGAAATTGCCTAAAAAGTCAATATTGGGCCATCATTGGGGTATGCTGCTCCAGCGCAGGCTGTTCTTTAGGGTGTGTCACGGTGCGAGGAGGGGGTCGGATGAGTCACAAGGTTGGCTACGGGGGTGGCCAGGCGTACAGGCTCTATCATA
>Ga0209123_1002255_pt1 | contig 16740 bp, 12 predicted proteins | sample BarGraIncu00431A_FD_184500 | JGI IMG/M metagenome (GOLD analysis project Ga0209123, IMG submission 184500) | Arctic peat soil microbial communities from Barrow, Alaska, USA - Barrow Graham LP Incubations 004-31A (SPAdes) (version 2) | ecosystem: Environmental > Terrestrial > Soil > Wetlands >...
AGGTTGCTCATAGATCTCTTTGATCATGAAATGCTCATAGCCGCCTTTTTCTGCGGCTTCAGCGTCCCAGTTGACTTCAAATACTTTTTTCGTAATTGGCACACCTTGTCGATTGGTCACCCATACGGAATCTTTAGTAACAACGGCCATTTCACCATCACTCAAGATATAGGTTCTACGCGTACGGCTGATAATTGCTGGTATATCTGAGGCGATAAAATTCTCGCCTTCACCCAGACCAATAACGAGTGGATTATCTTGTTTGGTGCAGATAATTTTATTAGGCTCAAATTTGCTCATGAAGACCAAGGCATAAGAACCAGAAATATCATCTAATACTTTTTTTACGGCTGCTTCAAAATCACCATTATAGTGTTCTTCTAACAAATGGGCGACAACTTCTGTATCTGTTTCAGAGGTAAAGACATGGCCTTTTGCTATAAGATCTTCTTTCAGATGCATGTAGTTTTCTATAATACCATTATGCACCACTACAAAATTGCCAGTGCAATCACTATGAGGATGGGAATTGACTTCAGATGGGCGACCATGGGTTGCCCAGCGAGTATGCCCAATCCCTAGGCTACCCACAAGATTATGTTTTTCCAGTTTATGTTCTAAATTAGCCAAACGACCAATCGTCTTCTCAATAACAATCTTGTTACCGTCATGTACTGCAATACCTGCTGAATCATAACCACGGTACTCCAGTTTACTCAAACCCTCCATTAAGAACGCTGAGGCCTGCTCGGGCCCAATATATCCAACAATACCACACATATGGTAATCCTCCTAAATTTACTTTAAAATCACGCTTATGATGTTAGCATTGCAATGCTAACGAAGCGACTTACACAAATCTTTTTGCAAAGATTTGGTGCGCTGCTTCTGCTTCAGACGTTTTGTCCTGGAAGTCACCTTCCAGTTTTGTCGCTGTTTATCGGTTGCAAAATCACCGAGAGGTATCCGCTGAAAATTCGATAAACCTCTGCCTCGTCTGCTTGCTAAGAAAAAGCAAGCTCCAGCGCTTCTTGATACTATTTTGAGCTAAAAAGCTTTCATCTATCCATATCTCACCCCATTTTACAATATACATATGCAAAGGAGCACTAGTGTGCTCCTTTGCATCTCTTATTGTAATATACTCAAAGGGTTTGGTCAACTCATACCTGTTCTTTTTTTACAATATTTGCAATGTTATTAACAATGCGTTCTAACTTATTCATGTCTGGACCTTCAGCCATCACTCGGATCAACTGTTCTGTACCTGAGGCCCGAACGAGTATACGACCGTCTTCTCCTAGCTCAATTTCCCCTTGGACAATGGCATGGGTAATAGCCGCATTTTCTTCCCAGCCTTCTTTACTCGCCACCAAGACATTGACCAATAGCTGAGGATAACGTTTCATGACTGCGGCGAGCTCTGACATACTCTTGCCACTTTTTTTCAAAGCGGCAATGACTTGTAGTGCCGTTAAAACTCCATCCCCCGTCGTACTGTGTTCCGCAAAGATAACATGACCAGACTGTTCCCCGCCCAGGATAAATGATTTTTCCCGCATGAGTTCTAGAACATAACGGTCTCCAACTGCTGCTACTTCTACCGTGCCACCAGCTTTTTTTATAGCCTGATACAGACCAATATTACTCATCACAGTGGCCACCAAGGTATTGTCCTTCAACTTGTTTTGCTTCATAAGATCGAGTGTACAAATGACCATCATCTGATCACCATCAATGATCACGCCCTGTTCATCAACTGCCAAGCAGCGATCAGCATCACCATCATGGGCAATACCAAAATCAGCTTTATGTGAGATGACAGCGGCCTGCAATTGTTTCATATGAGTCGAACCACAGTTTTTATTAATATTGATGCCTGTCGGCTGATTGTTAATAACAATCACTTCAGCACCTAAACGTTTATACACTACAGGTGCCACTTCATAGGATGCCCCATGGGCGCAGTCAACCACCATTTTTAGACCTTTAAAATCAACATCTACAGTGTCTACCAAATAGTCAATATACTGTTTCAGTAAATCGTGATGAAAAGCAATCGTACCTACCCTATCACCCACAGGTCGCTCTCGATCCTCGTGGCAGCTCAGTACTAATTCTTCTAGTTCATCTTCGACGGCATCGGATAGTTTATAGCCATTACCTGCAAAAAACTTAATCCCATTGTCAGGATAAGGATTATGAGATGCGGATATGACGACACCAGCCTGAGCATTTAATTTTCCTGCCAGATAAGCCACTGCCGGCGTGGGTACAATGCCTAGAACAATTGCTTGTCCACCTGCCGAACAAATACCTGCAGATAAAGCCGCTTCCAGCATCAGCCCAGAAATCCTCGTATCACGACCAATGACAATGACAGGTTTTTCATGATCCCTACCAAAATATGTAGTGGCTGCCCAGCCTAGCTTAAAAGCTAGTTCTGGTGTTAAATCTCTATTTGCAATGCCTCGAACTCCATCTGTACCAAAAAATTTACCCATATTATCTCAATAGCTCCTTTCATTAAAGCAGGCATACAACGCTTTAGCGTTGATATGATCGCTTTGTTCGATGCGTAGCAGTCGAACATCATCTTTCTGCACGACGCTTTAGCGGCGATGTGATCGCTTTGTTCGATGCGCAAGCAGTCGAACATCATCTTTTTGCACGACGCTTCAGCGGTGCTGTGATGCCTTTGTTCGCTGCGTCAGCAATCGAACATCCTTATATCCTACATCTTATATTGTTTGATAATCGCAATGGCGGAATTAAGACCATCAAGAGCAGCGCTCATGATACCGCCTGCATAACCTGCACCTTCCCCTATGGGATAGAATCCTTGTGTATTCACCGACATGTAATCATGAGTCCGTACAATACGTACCGGGGCCGATGTTCTCGTTTCTACCCCTGTCATAATGGCGCCCGGAGACGCAAACCCTTTAATCTTGCGGTCAAAATCAGGCAATGCCAAAGCCAGAGTGTCTACCACAAAGTCTGGCAAACACTGGCGCAAATCGGCGGTTATCACCCCTGGTCGATAACTAGGCTTGGTATCATATATAGTATTGCCAGCTTTGCCTGCTAAAAAATCACCGACGGTCTGTAATGGAGCATGATAATTGCTACCACCGCACTCAAATGCTAATTGCTCATATTTACGCTGGAATTCAATCCCATCGAGGACATTACTGCCAAAATCCCCAGGCGTAACATTGACCACTAAGGCGCTGTTGCTGATGCCTGAAGCTCTGTTATACAAACTCATACCATTGGTTACCACACCGCCTGCTTCTGAAGCAGCAGCGACTACTAGCCCCCCTGGACACATACAAAAAGAATAAGCTGTACGTCCTGTATCTTTAGCATGATACACCAAACTATAGTCAGCTGCTGGCAAACTGGCATGACCTGCCGAGATGCCATACTGGGATTTGTCGATGAGTGCTTGTGGATGCTCTATACGCACCCCAATGGCAAAGGGTTTAGCTTCCATAACAACGCCACGGTTATGTAACATGGTATAGGTATCGCGAGCACTGTGCCCAATGGCAAATAGGGCAAGATCGCAAGGAATCATCTTATTTTCATTGACAACAAGTCCTGTAATTTTGCCATCTTCAATCTGAAGATCTGTGACCTTGGCTTCAAACTCCACTTGGCCACCCAGTTCAATAATCTGTTGCCGAATGTATTTCACCATACCGCGCAATTTGTCTGTCCCAATATGAGGTTTATGGATATATGTAATTTCAATGGGCGCTCCGGCCTGCACAAAAATATCTAATACCTGGCGCATTAGGGGATCATTGACACGAGTTGTTAGCTTACCATCAGAAAAAGTCCCCGCTCCACCTTCACCAAACTGTACATTGGAGTTTTCATCAAACTGGCCTGTTTGCCAGAACTTCGCCACATCGCGGGTCCGTGCATCCACGTCCCGTCCCCGTTCCAGAACCAATGGACGATAACCATGCTGAGCTAACGTAAGAGCTGCCAGCATACCTGCCGGCCCAAGGCCAATCACCACAGGGCGATGCTTAAGCTTACGTTCGCCAGGTATAAGCTGTTCAGACTTTTGTTCATCAACGATAGCCACATCACGATCACCTTTTAGAGCCGCTAATACCTGTCCTTCTGGTACTGATACTTTAGCATCAAGGGAATATACAAAACTTATATTATTTTTTCGGCGAGCGTCCAGGGCTTTACGCACAATGACCACCTCAAGCACAGCCTGAAGTGGTAGTTTTAGCCTTTTAGCTGCCATTTTTCTGATATCCGTATGATCCTCAAGAGACATTCGCATATTTATTATTCGTAACAAATAGTTTTCTCTCCTTCATGTTATATCATCACTGCTTTGCAATACTAATATTCACAGTTACACTCTCTTTGCTGTTCACGATTCCTTCTTTGATTTGCAGTTTAACTTCTAGCGCTGTATCTTTATCTAAGCCAGAAATATTAACGGGCTCTGTAAACAGAAAGTCAATTTTCCCTAATACTTTCTCATCACCACTAATTTCTATCTGCGTTGGGTTGATGCTAATCTGATTTAATATGAGCCCTTTAGCCAATATACCCACAATATTAGGCTTGATATCCACCATTTTTGTATGAACAGCAGGTATTATTGCCATAGAAACAGACACATTCCCAGGAGCAATGGTTAAACCTTCTACTTTCTTGCCATTTTCATCAACAGGTACAAGGGGTGCATTGAGGGTAAAATCAACGGTTTGCCCTGAGACGTCTACATTGGCTATCACTTTGGCGACTACACTCAATAAGTCACTAGGTCCTTTTATGGTCACAGTCTGTACACCATAAATGATTTTTCCCACCACTCCACCAGCGGGTGGTTTACCAGAGATTTTGGCCTCAACGGGTACCTGACGGCTGGCAATGGTATCTAACCGAAAATTAATTTTTTCAGGGCTGACCTCGACTAATTCCATACTGGCTGGGATGGCAGTATTGACCTTAGCAGTATTATTCCCATCCGCTAACCCTTTAAGATCAATATATGATTTTATATCCTTCTGGGACAAACTGATGATGATCGTTCGCGGGCCACGCACCTTGACCCGCACAGATTCTGGAATATCCACAGCCACCACTGACGCAGAAAGGTTCCGTACTTCTAGCGGAATATCCATACTTGTTTCCACTGGTGGATTTTGTTCATTCATTACATATACCCAGAGGATAATCGCCATAATGAGCGCAATTATTTTAGCTGTAAGATTTTTCTTTGGAAGTCTATCCATTATAAATGCTGCCTCCAATTTAAGAAGTTGCCCAAGGGGTGGTTTTTGTTGGCAAACAAGGGGCGTAGTTTCACTTTAAGTAAATCCGCGTCAAGGTCTCGCACCAGCCGGCCACTGCGTGCCATGGATATAATGCCTGTTTCCTCACTGACAACAACAACAACGGCATCCGTTTGCTCGGCAAGGCCAATGGCCGCACGATGACGTGTACCAAGTTCCTTATTGAGGCTACGATCCTCGGTCAAGGGCAAAAGACAGCCGGCTGCCATAATTCGATTACCTCTAAGAATAACAGCTCCATCATGAAGTGGTGTATTAGGGATGAAAATATTAATTAAAAACTCATTGGAAACAAGGCCATCGACTTTGATACCTGTCTCAATATAATCATTAAGACCTGTTTCTCGTTCTAACACAATCAGTGCTCCAATTTTATTCTTAGCCAGGACCGCTACTGCTTTGGCCAAGTCCTCTAATAGGTATTCCTGCTCTTCTTCATTGAGAAATACACTCTTTTTAAATAATCCGCCTCTGCCTAGTTGCTCGAGAGCCCGCCTTAGTTCAGGCTGAAATACTACCGGCAGGGCTACAAGCATGACGGTCATGGTTTTTTGCAATAGCCAGTAAATAACATTCAGTCCGAGCCACTTGCTGATCACGGTAGCGATCAACATTACAATTAAGCCTTTGAGCAATGCGAGTGCTCTAGTATCTTTAATCATGACATATAGCTTATATAAGACAAAAGCTACGATAACCATATCAAAGATATCCAACAAGCTTATTGTTGAAATGATTGCTTTAATTTGCGGCATTATACACCAAACTCCTCATTCTAAATAAATTATAATAAATACTAATTTATTCTACCCAATATACAGCAAAACCTTTATTATTTTCGCTAAACAATTAAAAAAAATAATACCTAGTGCATATACTCTGCAAAAGGTATTATTTTTTTGTGGTATTACACTGTAGGTACTTCTTCGATCCAACCAAATTTATCTTCTATGGTGCCGTACTGTATACCAGTAAGAGTATCAAATAGTTTCTGTGAAAACTCACCGGTTTTATTATTATTGATCACAATTTTTTTGCCTTTCCACGATAACTCACCAACCGGGGAAATAACTGCTGCTGTGCCTGTACCAAACACTTCTTCCAGCTGGCCCTGTTCATAGGCGGCAAAAACTTCATCAATAGAAATATGGCGTTCTGATACCTTTAGTCCCCATGACTTGGCTAGCTCCAATACTGATCTTCTAGTCATCCCGCTCAGTATGCTACCAACCAATGCTGGTGTAATGATTTCACCGTTAATTTTGAAGAAAATATTCATGGTGCCAACTTCTTCAATATATTTACGTTCAACGGCATCAAGCCACAATACTTGGTCAAAACCTTCTTTTTTGGCCTCCACCTGGGCTTTTAGACTTAGGGCATAGTTGGCTGGCGTTTTAGCTTCCCCTAGACCACCTAGGGTGGCTCTGACATATTTATCCTCGACTTTAATACTCACTGTATTAAACCCTGCGGCATAATAGGCACCAACTGGTGATAATATGATAAATAACTTATAGGTATCCGATACTTTTACACCGACATAAGGATCAGTGGCAATGATGAGGGGTCTAATATACAAGGCCGTACCAAATTTGGTAGGTACCCATTTTTTATCAATTTGAATGAGTTTATTTAAACCTTCGGCCACCAAATCAACATCAATGGGCGGTATACAAAGTGCATCAGCCGATCTATTGAAGCGCTTAAGATGGTCTTTAGGACGAAATATCACGACCCGATCATCAGCAGTCCGAAATGCTTTGATACCTTCAAAAATAGCCTGTCCATAATGCAAAACCATGGCCGCCGGCAACATGCAAAATTCATTATAAGGAGTCACTCGAGGATTATTCCAACCCTTTTTAGGGTCATAATCCATAGTAAACATGTGATCCGTAAAATGTTCGCCAAACCCTAGCTCTGCTTCTGGTAGCATTTTCCCCATTTGATCCTTCTTTACAACTGTAATCTCAGTCATATTGGAACCTCCTTGTTATTTCAAAAAGTAATATATCACTTTATTCTACCACAGATTAGAGTTATTATATATTGCCTTTTGTAAATATATCAAGTACAGTTTGTTGTTTTTGGAGAATTTGCTGTGCTATTGTAAATTCTTGCTGCACTCCCGCAGACGAAGTTCCACCATAGGAGTTACGAGCATTAACACAAGTTTCCACTTTTATCGCTTCTAAGATATCAGTTTCGAATAAGGGAGAAAACTCTTTGAACTCTGGCAGTGATAAATCCATCAGCCATTTTTTTTGTCCCAGACAATATGCTACACATTTGCCGACAACTTCGTGAGCCTGACGGAAGGGCAAGCCTTTTTTCACTAGATAGTCTGCCATATCTGTGGCATTGGAGAAGTCATTGCGTACAGCTGCATCCATCACCTTGTCATTGACTTTCATACCTCTCAGCATGGAAGCATAAACTGTTAGACTAAACTTCAATGTATCAATGGTATCAAACATACCTTCTTTATCTTCCTGCAAATCTTTGTTATAGGCCAATGGCAGTCCTTTGGCAGTGGCCAAGAGAGCCATCAAATGTCCAAAAACCCGACCCGTTTTGCCCCGTACTAGTTCAGCCACATCTGGATTTTTTTTCTGCGGCATAATACTCGAACCCGTGCAATGACCGTCGTCCAGCTCAATAAAGGAAAACTCTGCCGATGACCAAAGAATAATTTCTTCACTGATACGGCTTAGATGCATCATCAAGATGGAAGCGCAGGACAAAAACTCCAAGATATAATCCCGGTCACTAACCGCATCCATACTATTTTCATAAACTTCACTAAAATTCAGCTGCTTAGCGACAAAATGTCTGTCGATAGGAAACGTTGTACCCGCCAGAGCACCTGCGCCAAGCGGCATGATATCAGTGCCTTCATAGACACCTTTCAGACGACGAAAATCACGGGACAACATAAAGAAATAAGCCATCATATGATGAGCAAATAAAATTGGCTGGGCCCGCTGAAGATGGGTATAACCAGGCATAATAACAGCCTTATGTTTTTCTGCAACTTCTACAATTGTTTGCTGAAGCTGAGTAATTAGCTTACCAATATTGCCAATTTCCCGTTTGAGATACATATGGGTATCGAGAGCCACTTGGTCATTACGACTACGAGCTGTATGGAGTTTACCACCCACCGTTCCAATGCGCTCCGTCAAGCGTTTTTCGATATTCATATGTATATCTTCCAGGGATACTTCAAAACTGAAATTTCCTGCTTCAATATCTGTCAAAATACCTTTGAGACCTTCAATAATCGTAATGGCTTCCTCTGTCGTTATAATGGCGCATTGTGCTAACATAGTAGCATGGGCAATGCTGCCCGCTATATCCTCGGCATACATACGTTGGTCAAAGGAAATGGAGGAGGTAAACTCCTCCACTAATACATCCGTATTTTGGGTAAATCTACCGCCCCACAATTTACTCATTTTTTATTAACCTCTTGCATCATCAAAGCCCGAACTTTTAACGGCAAGCCAAACAGGTTGATAAATCCTTCCGCATCGGCTTGGTTGTATACTTCATCACGACCAAAAGTAACAAACCCTTCATGGTACAGTGAATATTTTGATTTACTGCCAGCACTAATAATATTACCTTTATATAATTTTAAACGCACAGTACCTGTCACCGTCTGTTGGGTAGAGTCCACAAAGGCATCGAGGGCTTCCTTCAAAGGCGAGAACCACATACCATCATAAACAAGTTCAGCATAACGGATGGCCACTTGCTCTTTATAATGTTTAGTCGTCCGATCTAATGTCAATAATTCTAATTCATGATGAGCATAGTACAAAATAGCTCCGCCTGGATTTTCATAAATGCCGCGAGACTTCATGCCTACTAAACGATTTTCTACCATATCAGTAATACCAATGCCATGCTCAGCACCTAGAATATTCAGTTTCTCTAGTAACGCAACCGCTGCTAATTTCTCACCGTCAATGGACACTGGAATTCCTTTTTCAAAACCAATCTCCACAAAAGCGGCTTTATCCGGCGCATTTTCTGGCGTGCGAGTGACCATATACACATCATCAAGGGGTGCATTGGCTGGATCTTCCAGATCTGCGCCTTCATGGCTCAAATGCCAGATATTACGATCCATGCTATAAGGACGTGATTTGGCTACTGGAATTGGAATATTGTGTTTTTCCGCATAGTCAAATGCATCTTCGCGAGAACGAATATCCCACAGCCGCCACGGCGCAATAATTTTAAGATGAGGTGCTAATGCCTTAACAGTCAATTCAAAGCGTACTTGGTCATTCCCTTTGCCTGTAGCGCCATGAGCAATTGCATCAGCCCCTTCAAGCTCAGCAATTCTAACTAACGCTTTAGCAATAATAGGGCGTGCAAAAGAAGTACCGAGCAAATATTTGCCTTCGTATACGGCCCCAGCTTTCAGGGTTGGCCAAATATAATCTTCCACAAATTCTTTTGTTAAATCTTCAATATAAACTTTACTCGCGCCTGATTTAAGGGCTTTATCATGAACTGGTGCCAGTTCATCACCTTGGCCGACATCAGCACACATGGCAATGACTTCGCAATTGTAAGTTTCTTTCAGCCATGGAATAATCACTGATGTATCCAGACCCCCTGAATAAGCTAGTACAACTTTTTTAATTTCACTCATTTTTTAATCTCCCTTGTATTAAATTAAAATGATGTTAGCATTGCGATGCTAACGAAGTGACTTACACAAATCTTTTAACAAAGATTTGGTTCGCTACTTCATCAATAATACCATAATGGCCTTTTGAACATGCAAGCGATTTTCAGCTTGATCAAAAACTACGGATTGTTTGCTTTCCATGACTTCATCGGTGATCTCTTCGCCTCTGTGCGCGGGAAGACAATGCAATACAATGGCATCGGCCTTGGCGACATCCATGACTTCACTATTAATCTGATAGCCGGCAAAAGCTATTTTTCTAATATTTTGCTCCGTTTCTCGACCCATGCTAGCCCATACATCCGTATACAGTACATCTGCCTGCTCTGCTGCAACCAAAGGATCATTGCCTAATGTGATTTTGCTACCCGTCAGAGCAGCAACTTTTCGAGCATCAGCCACGATAGCGGCGTCAGGCTCATACCCTTTTGGTGTAGCAATTGCAATATCCATGCCCACTTTAGCGCAAGCTTGTATTAAGGAATGTACCATATTATTACCATCACCAATATAGGCCATTTTAAGGCCCTGTAACTTCCCCTTGTGCTCCATAACAGTAAAGATATCAGTTAATGCCTGACAAGGATGCATCATCTCCGTCAGGGCATTAATTACAGGTATAGTGGCATACTTGGCCATTTCGATCACTTCATCATGAGAAGAAGTACGGATCATAATACCATCTACATACCGAGATAATACTCGAGCAGTATCTTTGACTGGTTCGCCACGGCCAATCTGCAAGTCATTAGCATTTAAAAACAGAGCTGAACCGCCTAGTTGCCACATGCCAACCTCAAATGAGACTCGTGTACGAGTGGATGATTTTTGAAAAATCATCCCCAGGGTTTTGCCTTTTAATAAATGGTGTTCTTCACCGTTTTTAAGCTGCGCTTTCAATATCTTAGCCAAGTCTAATATGTCATTGACTTCACTTATTGACAAATCATAAATTGACAATAAGTCTTTCCCCTCTATACCCACGGTAATGACCCCCATAAATAATTATATCAGACTTTTTCTGAAAATGATCATCCCTTTAGGAAGAATGATCATTTTCAGCAGTCTTTTTCCACTACAACCCAATAAAAAAATTTAATTCTCTATTTCTGCTAATACCTTATCTAATACTGCTATCATTTCATCTACATGGACTGGCTTGATAATGAGTGGCGGTACAAACCTCAGCACATTACCTGCTGTACAGTTTATAATGACCCCTTGTTCTAGACAACGATTGGTGATGTCCCGCCCTTGAATGGTCAGCTCAGCGCCCAGCATCAAACCTTTACCTCTGACCTCTGTAATAATCTTCGGATATTTTTCCTTAAGCTGTAGTAAGGCATTGCGCAAATAAGCTCCTGTCTGCTGAACATTTGTGAGGAGTTTTCCTTGTTCAATCTCCGCCAAAACCGCATTAGCGGCTGCTGAGGCTAATGGATTACCACCAAAAGTTGAGCCGTGGTCGCCATTATGAAAGGCTGCTGCTATCTTATCACTAGCAAGAAATGCACCGATTGGCACACCGCCACCTAAACCTTTCGCTATGGTAACAATATCAGGAACAATACCATACTGCTGATAAGCAAACATGGTACCTGTACGTCCCATACCTGTTTGAATTTCATCTAGAATAAGAACGATTCCTGCAGCATCGCACAACTCACGCACTTGTTTTAGATAATTTTCATCAGGCATATTAACGCCACCTTCGCCTTGAATGGGTTCAAGAAGAATAGCGCAGGTTTTTTCTGATACAGCAGCTTTCAAAGCGACCATATCATTATAATCTACATACTTAAATCCCCCTGGCAAAGGGTCTAAACCCTCTTGATATTTCGGCTGAGCCGTAGCCGTCAAGGTGGCTAAGGTACGTCCATGGAAGCAATGTTGAGCACTAATAATCTCAACTTTCTCGGGACTCAAGGTTTTAGCATATTTGCGCGCTAGTTTAATGGCACCTTCATTGGCTTCTGCTCCGCTGTTGGCGAGAAATACTTTATCAAGACCGCTGACCGTTGCTAGTGTCTTCACGAGTATGGCCTGAACCTCTGTATAATAAATATTGGAACAATGAATCATCTTGCCAGCTTGCTGGGCAATGGCTGCTACCAATTTAGGATGAGCATGGCCGAGGAGATTTACAGCAATACCTGCCAAAAAATCCAAATATTTTTTGCCTTCATTGTCATATACATAAGGGCCTTCACCATGGGATAACACAATATTATATCGGGCAAATACGGGCATATAATACTGTTCAACAGTTTCTATCACTTGCTGTTTATTCATATTGTCATCCTCCTTTATTTCACAACTTGCGTGCCACTCCCCTGTGCAGTGAAAATCTCCAATAAGATCGAGTGTGGCTGCCTTCCATCAATAATATGAGTTTTAGCTGTCCCGGTCTGAAGGGCTCTGATGCATGTTTCTACCTTCGGAATCATCCCGCCTTCAATAGTACCATCTTTAATCATTTGCTGGGCGTCTGCAAGGGACAGGGTGGAAATAAAGCTATCCTTATCCTTAAAGTCGCCATAAATTCCGGCCACATCGGTTAACATAATTAATTTTTCAGCGCCGAGAGCACCTGCCACTTCACCAGCTACATAATCTGCGTTAATATTATAACTTTCATTATCCCGCCCTACACCAATCGGTGCAATAACAGGAATATAACCACGGTCAAGAAGGGTATTGAGAATATCCGTATTAATCTTCTCAACATCACCAACAAAACCAATATCTACTGTAGTCACTTGCCCCTTTTCATGAACTTGGGCCAAATGTTTTTTAGCAACAATCAAATTTGCGTCTTTGCCGCTTAGACCCACAGCTTTAGCTCCATAGCGATTGAGCAGACTCACAATTTCCGTATTGACTTTACCGACAAGCACCATTTCCGCCACTGCTACAGTCTCCTCGTCAGTCACTCTGAGCCCACTGACAAAAGTTGACTTTTTACCTAATTGCGTTAAAAAGCTCGTAATTTCCGGACCACCGCCATGTACAACAACAGGACGCATACCTACATACTTTAAAAGAGTAATATCTTGAATGACACTCTGTTTAAGTTCCGGATTAATCATGGCATTACCGCCATATTTAATAACGACTGTTTTACCAGCAAATTGTTGTATGTAGGGCAGTGTCTCAATCAGTACTGCCGCTGTATCTAGTGGTTTTGTCACACCATCATCGCCTCTCATGTATGATACTCGCCATTGATTTTTACATATTCATAGGAGAAGTCACATGTCCACATGGTCGCTGTTCCAGCACCGAGGGACAAATCTACAGTCACTGTGATATCCTGCTGGGCCATAATATCCTTGAGCGCCTTTTCATCATAGTTAGCTCCCATACCTGCTTTGACAATCGTCACATCACCAATTGCCAGTGATATTTTTTCGGGATCAACGGCGGCCTCAGAATAACCGACGGCACATAAAATACGTCCCCAATTGGCATCTTCACCAAAAAAAGCTGTTTTAACCAGTGGGGATTTAGCGATGGCCATCACTGCTTTTTTAGCATCCGCCTCATTTTCCGCCCCCTGTACAGTAATTTCTAAAAACTTAGTGGCACCTTCACCATCACGTACTACTTGTTGGGCCAAATATTTACATACTTCTGTTAATGCCGCCGCCAAGATTGTATAATCTTTACAATCGGAGCTCTCAATTAAGGCATTGCCAGCCAAACCATTCGCGAGGACACTTGTCATATCATTCGTACTACTATCGCCATCCACTGATATCATGTTAAATGATACATTAACGGCTTCCGTCAGTGCCTGCTTGAGTATCGATGGGGCAATAGCGGCATCAGTGGTGATAAAGCACAACATGGTAGCCATGTTGGGATGAATCATGCCTGAACCTTTGGCAATACCAGCAATGCGAACCGGTACACCGCCTAGTTCAAATTCATAAGCGCAACTTTTAGAAAAGGTATCCGTCGTCATAATGGCGGTAGTTGCACTTTCAGATCCCCGTTCATCAAGCTTAGCCACTGCTTCTTTAATACCCACTGCAATTTTATCCATTTGTAAATTAACACCAATAATGCCCGTGGAAGCTACAATAACTTCTTGGTCTTCCAGTTCTAGAAGCTGAGCCGTCATATGTACCATGGCCTGGGCATCAATAAGACCTTGGGGACCTGTACATGCATTGGCACAACCCGAGTTAACAATAATGGCCGAAGCTGTACCGTTTTTCACTGCCTGGCGCGACAAAATAACAGGTGCCGCCGCCATGGTATTATTCGTAAACACGGCTGCGATGCTAGCCAATACCGTACTATATATAATGGCTAAATCTAGTTTGCCACTTTTTTTAAGTCCTGCCTTTACCCCAGAGGCTTTAAAGCCCTTAGGTGCAGTAATTCCACCTTTGATTTTTTTCAACATCAAAAAACCTCCTCAAATTCTCACGGATATAATGCTATTTTGGTTAATCCAGCATGTTCAGCAAAACCAAACATGACATTAAAATTTTGTACGGCCTGGCCGGCAGCACCTTTCACTAGATTATCAATCACTGATACAACGACAACCCGATTGGTACGGGGATCAACATGCCAGCCGATATCACAAAAGTTGGTACCACGAGTATTTTTAACGGCTGGATAACCGCCTCGCCCGAGCAGACGAATAAAATATTCCTGGCTATACATTTCATGAAAAGCCTGATCAACATCTTCTGCAGTTACCCCTGCAGCAAGAGTCCCATAACAAGTGCTGAAAATACCCCGGGACATTGGAACGACATGTGGCGTAAAGCTAATGATCGAATCTTGGCCAGAAAGTTCAGTAAGAGCCTGCTCAATTTCTGGTGTATGACGGTGGCCGCCAATATTATAGGCTCTCATATTATCATACATCTCAGCAAAATTATTAGGGATACTCGCACTACGTCCAGCACCTGACATACCTGATTTAGCATCAACAACAATACTTTTTACATCAATTAAATGAGCTTTGGCCATTGGTGCCAACGCTAAAATGCTGGCGGTCGTAAAACAACCCGCATTGCCAACAATCGTTGCATCCTTGATTTGCTCACGATACAATTCTGTCAGTCCATAGACTGCACCAGCTTGCCGATGTGTATGGGGAACCTTATACCACTTTTCATAGACATCTTCATCATGAAAACGGTAATCCGCACCGAGGTCGATGATTTTTATACCTTGTTTTACTAATTGTTGACCGATACCCATAGCATGCCCATGAGGTAAGGCAATAAACACAGCCTGACTATCTGCAAACTGATCAAGATCAGTCATACTACTTAATTTTTTATCAAAACATCCCCGCAAATGTGGATATGAATCAACAATCGAGGCACCAGTTTGACTTTCCGAGGTAATATGCGCAATTTCCACCTCTGGGTGATTGACTAATATTCCCAATAATTCTGCTCCTGCATAACCTGTTGCGCCAATAATACTAACCTTCATTGTACTTCCCCCTTTTGTTTCTTATAATTATACACTCATGATGCATATTTATGCAATGTTTTTTGCATAAATAATTCTCGGTAAATTCTCAGACCCAACATCAGGTTGTTCCGTTCGTCATGATGAATACCGAACGCATAACAGACTTCCTCTTGTTAGTATTCGCCAGTATGACAAAAAAAACCTGCAAAATACATGTATTTTGCAGGTTTTTCCCGTGTCCTCAGTTACATTAATATTTTGACCAACAAGTAGCCGGTAATACATCCGGATATAACACCAATCAGACCAGGTATAATGAAACTGTGATTGATAATGAATTTACCGATACGCGTTGTGCCAGAGCGGTCAAATCCAATACAGGCCAAATCACTAGGATATGTTGGCAAGACGAAATAACCATAAGCAGCTGGGAAAAAAGCCACCATCATTTTAGGGTCTACCCCAAGGGCAACACCCATGGGAGCAATCGCTGCAATCGCTGCAGCTTGGCTATTTACTAGTTTTGAGACCAAGAATAATACAATAGCATACATCCAAGGTTTGCTGGCTACAACATCTGCCAAGGATTTTTTTAATAATGGAAGGTGTGCTTGAAAGAAAGTATCGCTCATCCAAGCCACGCCAAATACGGAAACAATGGCAACCATACCAGCCTGAAAAACAGGCCCTTTCGAGACGTCTCGTGAATTTACCTTACAAGTCATCATAATCACAGCGCCCGCAATCAACATCACCATTTGAATGGCTAGCGTCATTGACATTGGCTTTAACTTACCAACAGGACCAAAGGACGGCAGTAAACTAGGGAATGAACCCAGCAATACAACACCGGCAATACCCACAAAGAAAATCCAAGTTGCCCAGTGGGCTTCCTTCGGTAATATTGTATCCTGCAAGGTATCAACAGCTCCATAAATATACTCTTTTTGCTCTGGATCTTGAATCTTTGCCTGGAAATCAGCATCCTTATCCAGATCTTTACCACGGGTCATGCTCCACAAAGCAGCAACGACCACCCCGACAAAGGTAGCTGGAATGGAGATCATGAGCAAATCTAAAATGCCAATGGCCTTTCCTATACCGTGGCCTGCCGCCATGATGGAAACCATGGACACGACTGAAACGGACACAGGAGATGCGCCAATCCCCATTTGAGATGCAACAGAAGCAACAGCCATGGGGCGTTCTGGCCGAATGCCCTTTTTAATGGCAATATCATAAATA
>Ga0209123_1002256_pt1 | contig 16729 bp, 11 predicted proteins | sample BarGraIncu00431A_FD_184500 | JGI IMG/M metagenome (GOLD analysis project Ga0209123, IMG submission 184500) | Arctic peat soil microbial communities from Barrow, Alaska, USA - Barrow Graham LP Incubations 004-31A (SPAdes) (version 2) | ecosystem: Environmental > Terrestrial > Soil > Wetlands >...
AAGAGCAAGCTACTTTATATCAAGCTGTAGTAAAAGATTGTTTAAATAAAATTGATAATTCCGAGGGTATTCAAAGAAGAGGTCTTATTATTTCTTCATTAACAAAATTTAAGCAAATTTGTAATCATCCTGTACAATTTTTAAAGGACAATGGCGAGATCGAAGGTCGATCTGGAAAACTTGAGAGGCTCCTTGAAATGTTAGAAATTGTTATTGCAGAAGGGGATAGGTCCCTGGTATTTACGCAATTTGCAGAAATGGGACATATTTTGCAGTCAGAGATTGAGAAGAAATTAGGTGTAAAGACACTGTTTTTACACGGAGGAACGAGCAGAAAGAAAAGAGAAGAATTAATAAATATATTTCAAAATGACACGAGTGATCCTATGGTGTTTATATTATCATTAAAAGCTGGAGGACTTGGTCTAAACTTAACAAAAGCTAATCATGTATTTCATTTTGATAGATGGTGGAATCCGGCTGTGGAAAACCAGGCAACGGATAGAGCTTTTAGAATAGGGCAACTTAAGAATGTACATGTGCATAAATTTATATGCATGGGAACGCTTGAGGAGAAAATAGATCAAATGCTAGAACGGAAACAGGCACTTGCTGAGAGTGTAGTGTCAACAAATGAAAATTGGATATCAGAAATGAGCAATAAGGAACTTCGAGAATTATTTATATTAGAGCATGACAATAAAGCATAAAAACTACAGATAACAATTAAAGTGACTTTTTACTAGTAGCTATTTGTATATATATATAAAGGCAAGGAGATGTAACTTCGTGACTGTAAGAATAAGAAATGAATTTGGTAGTAATTGGTGGTCTAAAAAATGGAATAGTGCAATTTCAAGTTTTACTATAAGTTCTAGAATTGAAAGCGGACGCGAATGCGCAAGAGAAGGCAATGTACGCAGTTTAGATTTTTGCATAGGAGAAATAAATGCAAGTGTTCAAGGAAGCAGCGAAGTTCCTTATAAAGTAAATATAAAAATAAGTAGTTTTACCCAGGAAGAGTGGAAAAAAATCATGAATATCATGGTACAAAAGTCTATTTTTTGTGCTAAGCTATTAAATGGAGAAATGCCTGAAAATATAGAGGAAGCTTTTAAAGAAGCAGGGGTATCTCTTTTTCCTAAAAAACAAATACATTTAGTAAGTGAGTGTTCATGCAAAGATGTTGCAAATCCATGTAAGCATATAGCAGCAGTTCATTATATGCTTGGAATTGAATTTGATAAAGATCCATTTGTAATTTTAAAACTTAGAGGTATGGATAAAGAAAATTTCCTTAAAGCACTTAGAACTTTAAGAAGTGGAAATGAAGGGGAACAGGTCAAGAGAAAAGCGAAAATACACCGTAGGTCAAGAAAAACCATAGAAGATTTAAAACAAGAATTTGAAAATTTGGATAGAATAGATGAAGATGTGTTAAATATGACATTTTCGTATATAACACCAGAAGTTAAACATGAAGTTATAAGGACGCTGGGGGTTCCAGAATTTTGCAAGAGTGGTGATGAGTTTAAAGGTAAAATGACGGTGGCGTATACTTGTACTGAAGAAGAAACTCGAAAATATTTAATTGGAAAGTAAGTATTGATGTATTATCATTATGTACTAGGTAAAGTCACGAGGAGAAAAATTATATGAAGAAGCTAATAAACCTAACTAAAGGTAATAGAGTATTGTATGCCATAGCAATACTTTCTATAGCAGCAGCTACATTTATAGCAATGCTAGAGCCTTTGATTATAAAAATAACAATAGATTCGGTAATAGGGAATAAACCAATGGATGTGATAGAACCTTTGCAAAAGCTTATTATGGAAATAGGTGGCAAAGAGGTACTTATAGCAAATTTATGGATTTGCGCATTAAGTCTTGTAACATTAACATGTATAAGAGGCATTTTCTTATTCTTAAGTGGAAATTTCTCTGCCCGTGCTGCTGAAAATATATCAAAAAATATGAGAGTGAAGCTTTATGATCACATTCAGAACTTACCATATGAGTATCATGTGAAAGCAGAATCAGGAGACCTTATTCAAAGATGTACCTCGGATGTGGAAACCGTTAGAAAATTCTTTGCAACTCAAATGGTGGAAATAGGAAGAGCATTTTTTATAGTGGTATTTGCAATAATAATGATGTTGTCACTTAATAAAAATATGACGATTATTGCCATGGTAATAGTACCAATTATTTTTATATTTTCATATGTGTTTTTTTACAAAATAAAAAGTACTTTTGAAAAAGCAGATGAACAAGAGGGTGTTCTAACAACGATTCTTCAAGAAAATTTAAGTGGAGTTAGGGTTGTAAAAGCATTTGGAAGACAGAATTTTGAAATTGAAAAATATGAAAAAGAAAACAAAAAATATAGAGACTTAAATTTCAAACTAGTAAAACTAGAATCAATTTATTGGTCATCATCTGATATACTTTGTATGACTCAAATTGGTCTAGTTTTGGTTTCAGGTATTTATTTTGCAGTTAATGGAGTAATAAGTTTGGGTACTTTGGTGGTGTTTAACACCTATGAGGGAATGTTATTGTGGCCAGTAAGGCAACTGGGTAGAGTTCTAACTGACATGGGTAAAATGTCAGTGTCTCTTAAGAGGATAACAAAAATTCTTGATGTTCCAGTGGAAAAGGAATATGGAAAAGCACTTAAGAGTGAAATCAAAGGAGATATAAGTTTTGAAAATGTATGTTTTGAATACGAGAAAGGTCATGAGATACTAAAAGATTTAACTTTCAAGGTAGAGAAAGGCGAAACAGTTGCCATTGTTGGGCCAACGGGTTCGGGTAAGTCATCACTTGTACATCTTTTATTAAGGCTTTATGACTATAATAGTGGGTCTATAAAAATTGATGGAGTAGAACTTAAGGATATCGAAAGAAAACATATGAGGCGTAATGTAGGGATAGTGCTTCAAGAACCCTTTCTTTATTCAAGAACTATAAAAGAAAATATTAAAATGTCTAAAATTCATTCAGAAGATATAGAAATCTATAGTGCAGCTAGTATAGCTTCTGTTCATAATGTTATAACTTCATTTGAGAAGGGGTATGATACTATTGTTGGGGAAAAAGGTGTTACTTTATCAGGAGGACAAAGACAAAGAGTTGCAATAGCAAGAACCCTTGTTAAAGATATGCCAATACTAATATTTGATGATTCATTAAGTGCGGTGGATTCCGAAACTGATAGAATTATAAGGGGAAAATTAAAAAAAAGGAGTGAAAACAATACTACATTTATAATTTCTCACAGAATTTCAACAGTAATGGATGCAGATAAAATTATAGTATTAAATCATGGGAAGATTGAAAATATAGGAAACCATGAAACACTGATTAAAAAAGAGGGTATCTATAAAAGAATATGGGAGATACAGACCAATATTGATGCTCTTAAGGATGAGGAGTAGGTAAGTTATGAGTAAAAGGCAGGCAATATTATGGCTAGAATAGATAAGCATAAATCAAATCAAAAAATAGATATAGGTATATGGAGAAAACTTTTTAAATACCTGTCAGAGTTCAAAAATGCACTTATGTTTTTAGCATTTCTAATGGTAGGGGTGGCAGGTATAGACGTAGTAATGCCACTACTTACAAAGTATGCAATTGATAATTTTATAGTAGCTAAAACTACAGCTGGGCTTCCTATATTTGCATTAGTATATTTTTGCGTTATTGTTTTTCAAGGATTAAATGTAAGGTCATTTATATTACACGCTGGTAAAATAGAAACACACTTGGCCTATCATATAAGAAAAATTGGATTTAAAAGGCTTCAAGAGTTATCTTTTTCATATTATGATACATCTTCTGTGGGATGGCTTATGGCAAGAATGACCTCGGATGTAACAAAGCTTAGTGAAATAATATCGTGGGGACTAATTGACATGGTATGGGCATTAGTTATGATGGGTGGATTCATAGGAGTAATGTTTTATAATAATGTAAGATTAACTCTTATATGTATGAGTGTGGTGCCGATTCTATTTTTAATAGGAATGTTTTTTCAAAAGAAAATTCTTAAATCTTATAGAGTTGTTAGAAAATTAAATTCACGTTTAACTGCAGATTTTAGTGAAGAGGTATCTGGGGCTAAAACTACTAAAACTCTTGTAAGGGAAGAAGAAAACTTAAAAGAATTTAAATTAGATGCAGGTAAAATGAGAAGCTCGTCGGTGAAAGCTGCAGTGTTTTCTGCTCTATTTCTTCCAATTGTTATATCAATGGGAAGTTTAGGTGTTGGTTTTGTTTTATGGCTAGGTGGGAAAAGCATTATAGCAGGATCTTTATCTTATGGTACTTTTGTAATGTTTATTGCCTATACGGTTCAGTTTTTTGACCCTATAAGTCATCTAGCTGGTACAATAGCAGAACTTCAGAATGCACAAGCATCTGCAGAGCGAATTATAGATTTAATAGAAACAAAACCTGATATATGGGACACTAAAGAAGTTATTAAAAAATATGGTGACTTATTTCATGCAAAAAGAGAAAATTGGGAAGAAATACATGGAGATATAGATTTTAATGATGTATGTTTTACATATAAAAATGGAGAAAAAGTATTTGAGAACTTTAATTTGAAAGTTAATGAAGGTGAAACCATAGCACTAGTTGGAGAAACGGGTTCTGGTAAAAGTACCCTAGTAAACTTACTTTGTAGATTCTATGAGCCATCTCGCGGGGAAATATTAATTGATGGTATAGATTATAGAAAAAGATCATTATTATGGCTTCAATCAAATATCGGATATGTGCTTCAAAGCCCACATTTATTTAGTGGAACAATTAGAGATAATATTATATATGGTAAACTTAATGCATCAATATTAGAAATCGAAAATGCAGCAAGACTTGTAAATGCTCATAGTTTTATAAGTAAGCTTGAAAAAGGGTATGATACACAGGTTGGAGAAGGTGGAGGAAATTTGTCAACAGGAGAGAAGCAACTTATTTCTTTTGCTAGAGCAATTCTCGCAGATCCAGCATTATTTGTTCTTGATGAGGCAACCTCATCTATAGATACAGAAACAGAAAGAATGATACAAAATGCTATAGAAAAGGTTCTAAAAGGTAGAACTAGTTTTGTAGTTGCTCATAGACTTTCAACTATTGTATCAGCTGATAAAATTCTTGTTATAAGAAATGGGAATATCACGGAATCTGGCAATCATAGAGAGCTATTAAAGAAAAAGGGGTATTACTATAGCCTTTATACGAACCAGCTATTAGAGGATAAGGAAATGGAAAGTAAAGATATGTTCTCTTAAGGGTAAGGGGTAATCAATTACTTATAACTTTATGAAAACTAACAAGGTTTAAAATAAGCAAAAATTATAAGGGACGATTAATAACTTATATTAAAGTTATTAACCGTCCCTATAAGCTTTAAAAAAAATATATTTTTAAGTAGTATTAAGTAAATGCCAGGTTACATCGATAATATAGAAAAGTACTATTAAGGGGGACACACTAATGAAAAAATTGCGAAATAAAAAACAAAATAAAACAAAAGGATTAAATATCCGGACAAAGCTCATAATGGTTACAGGAATGCTGTTACTTATACCTGTAATTGCTTTAGGTTTAATAAGTTATGTAGTTTCCAAAAATGAACTTGAGGCAAGTGGAAAAGTTTTACTTAAAAATAGCGTAGAAATGACACTTATGGTAATTAGTCAAAATCAAAAACTTGTAGATGAAGGAAAGCTCACACTTGATGAAGCTAAGGAAAGAACACGTGAGTATATGTTAGGTAAAAAGCAAGCAGATGGTACAAGGCCCATTAATAAAAATATTAGCCTTGGGCAGAGTGGTTATTTGCTAGCATATACTAAAGAGGGGGTAGAAGCTGCGCATCCTACTTTAGAGGGCAAGAGTGTAATAGATGTCACGGATAAGAAAAATGGTTCTTACTTTGTAAAGGAACAAATTAGAATAGCGAGTAACGGAGGAGGGTATCTAACATATTTTTGGACTCCTGCTAATTCTGATAAAATTGCAAGTAAAATAACTTACCAAAGAGTTGATCCTAATTGGGGATGGACTGTTAGTGCAGGGACTTATACAAATGATTTTAATGTGGGCTCAAACAAAATTTTACATACCACACTATTTCTACTTTTAGCAGTACTTGTTTTAGGGTCAGGAATTATTATATTATTTGCTCAGCATATATCTGTTCCAATTAAAAAAATTGGTGAAGCTGTAGATATTGTAGCCTCAGGTAATTTGAATATTCCAGATTTAGATATAAAGAATAAAGATGAAATTGGGAAGTTAAATCACTCATTTTATAGGATGGTTAAGAATGTAAATGGACTAATAAGCTCTGTGAAAGATTCGGCGACTGTAGTATTTGATTCGTCTCAGGTGTTAGATGCCATTGTGGATGAAAATACAGCATCTATTAATGAGGTAGCGGCATCAGTTGATGAGATTGCAAGAGGTTCAAGTGAACAAGCTGTAGAGACACAAAATGGAGTTAGTAGGGTTAAAATATTAGCAGATAAAATAGAACTTGTAACATCGCTTTCTGTAAAAACTAATGAGGTAACAGAGGCAACTGTTGTGATAGGAAGCAAAGGCTTTTCTGCATTTGAATTGCTTATAAAAAAATCAGATGAGAATAGCAAGGCTGCAGGAAAGGTAAGTGATATAATACTTGAGGTTGATAGAAGTTCTATAGAAATTGGAGCAATAACCCAGGCAATTAGTCAAATATCAGAGCAAACAAATTTATTAGCACTAAATGCGGCTATAGAAGCTGCAAGAGCAGGTGAACAGGGCAAAGGATTTGCAGTAGTTGCTGAAGAGGTAAGAAAGCTAGCCTCAGAGTCTGCTATATCTGCTGCGAAAGTTAGAGAACTAATTGAAGGAATACAGAAGAAATCGAAAGATGCAGTTATAGCAATGGAAGTTGGAAATGTAATAGCGAAAGAACAAAGTAAATCTGTAATAGATGCTAAAAGTATATTTACACAGATTTTAGAGGCTATAGGTAAGATTTCAGAAGATATGAAAAGTATTAAGGGATATAGTTTAGAGATGGAAACCGAGAAGAATGTGATAATTGAAATTTTAGAAACTCTTTCAGCTTCAACAGAGGAGAATTCAGCTGCGACTCAGCAGGTTGCAGCTACAACAGAAGAGCAATTGGCAAGTATAGATCAAATTGTAGCGCATACGCAAGATTTAAAGAATCTGGCAGTAAAGCTTACATCGGCAGTGGACGAATTTCAGGTTTAGGGTAATAAATAACTAATAAATTAGGATAAAACAAAAAAAGAAGGAAACCAAATCAAAATATTGGTTTCCTTCTTTTTATATATTATTTAAAATTATGGCTTAATCTTTCAATAACACGTTTTTTACCCATGGCTTGCATAACTTCATGTAAATCTTGAGTTTGTGTTCTATTAGTTAATGCTACTCTTACAATTGTTGCAACATCTGATAATTGACCTTTAAACAAATCTGGATTTTTTTTAAAAGTTTTTGCGTTTTTTGCATATCCAAGGTTTAAAGCAAGTTCTTTAAGCGTTGCAAACCAAGTATCATTATCATGAGAATAATCATATACACCTATATAACTTGAAAGAACACTTCTTACTTCATCCATTGGTATATGATCAGGGAAATTGTAACCTTCAATAAGGCTATTTTTATAAAGATCATCAAAGAAATACACAATATGTTCTTTTACATCTAACCATTTTACAAAATCTTTTCTTGGCTTGTCATTTTCTCTTTCTATATTAAATATCTTTTTAGCATATTCTTCATTGGCTATTAACAATTCTGACATTTTAACATCATAATTTTTAGCCCAATTAAGATAAAGATCATATACGGTAGCTGCATCCATGGTAGCTATAACATCTTTGCTAATATCGTTAAGTTTCAAAATATCAAATAAAGCTCCACTTTTGCTCATATTTTCAAGGGTGATATTAAAGCTTGTGCAAGGGATATTTTCATGTGTATCTCTCCACTCTTGAAAATCTGAATTAATTAAATTTACAAGATATTCAGTTACAGCTATAAAAGGATATCCCTCAGATCTATAAAATTCAACTGAGATTTCTGGGTCTTTTCTTTTACTGAGCTTACGTTTTGATGTTCCATCCATTTTCATAATTGTAGGTATATGAGCATATTCTGGTGGTGTAAAGCCCAACATTTCAAACAACTGTAAATGTATAGGGAGAGATGAAAGCCACTCCTCACCACGAATTACATGGGTTGTTCCCATTAAATAATCATCTATAGCATGAGCAAAATGATATGTTGGAATTCCGTTTGTTTTAAGAATTACAATATCTTGGTCATTTTCTGGCATGCTTATGGTACCTTTAATTAAATCATTACAAACAACTCTTTTGCCAGATTCCTCAGGTGCTCTAAGTCTTATAACATAAGGGGTACCCTTTGCTAACTCAGAAGTAATTTCATCCATTGTTGAATTCCTATGAATAGCCCATTTACCATGATATCCAGTATTAATTTTAAGTTCTTGTTGAATTGTTCTTGTTTTATCTAAATCTTCTGCAGTGCAAAAGCAAGGATAAGCTAAGCCTTTTGATATTAGAGACTTTACAAAGGCATGATATATATTAATTCTGTCGCTTTGTTTATATGGACCATAGGCACCTTTCTCACTATTAGAATCTATAACGCCTTCATCAAAGTTAATACCAAAATCTCGAAGTGTGTTAGCGCTGTCTTCAATGGCTCCAACTACTTCTCTTTTTTTGTCAGTGTCTTCTACTCTAAAGTAAAATATACCTTCACTTTGGTGTGCAAGCCTCTCGGATATAAGAGCAGCAAAAACACCTCCAAGATGTTGAAAACCAGTAGGACTAGGCGCATATCTTGTAACCATAGCATTAGGTTTAAGATTACGCTTTGGGTAAAGATCTCTATAGTATTCTGGAGTTTCGTTTATGTCAGGTAATAATAAATTAGCTAGTTTTAAATAATCCATATTAATCATCCTTTCTTATATAAGCATTTTATTTAAAATAAAAAACCTCTCATCCTATAATATAATAGGACGAAAGGTAAACTTTCGCGATACCACCTAAATTGAAATTATACATACTACTCTCTTTCATTACATTTAACATTAATTATACATATATTTTTACAATATGTCAATATATAATATTTTATAATTCAAGGAAGAATGAAAAAATAGATATATTATGTCTAATTTAGTACAAGTTATATGAGATTAAATATGTTTAAATTCACTTTTTTTGATAAAAACCATATGATAGTAGTAGAGGGAGAATATTGTGTTAAAAAATCTCATAGACTATGAAATAGAAATAAATATATATCCATGTATAGGTTTTCAATTTTGTGTTATAATATAGAAAATAATGAAAATTTTATAGGATATTTAGGTTTTAATTTAGTTCCATAATCATGTTGTAACGAGCTTATGGAGATATGAAAGTGAGGTGATAATAATATGGGCGCGTTAGTTTTGCTCAGTGGTTTTACGAAGAAAGATAACGTGAATTTAATAAAGAGGATGAAAGAAATATTTTTAGATAGAAAATATACTTTGAGTTATATACCTTCAATGACTGATAAGAAATTAGAAAATTTTAAAAAAACAAAGATGCAATTAAGTCAATATGGAAATTTTGAATTTAACTACTTTGACATAGATGATTTTTGTAGTATAGATACTATAGATAAAATATTTAAATCAGATGTAATATATCTATCAGGTGGAAACACTTATTATTTTTTAAATAATCTTAAGAAAAGATATTTTATAACAAGATTAAGACGATATGTACAAAATGGTGGTTGTATTATAGGATTATGTGCAGGTGCCATAATGATGGCAAATGATATATCGGCTGCACAATTTGGTGGTAAGGATATAGTAGGATTATCTAATCTATCATCTTTAGCTCTAGTTGATTTTAATTTTATGCCACATTGGAATAAGAGCAGTAAGTATTTAGAAGATATAAAGAAGTATTCTAATAATACTGGTAATATAGTTTATACTTGTAATGATGGAGATGGAATAGTTGTAATAAACAATGAATTACAATTCTATGGAGATATAAATATGATAAAAGAGGGAGAAATAGAGCAAGTGTAATAAAAAATCGATGTTATAATTTATTTACATCGATTTTTTATTACACTTGCCTTTGTTTTATAGAAATTTATTAACTAGCAGTTCTAGCAATACTCGCAAGTCTCATTTTAATCTTATTAAGTTTAAAAATTTGATGCCTCTCTAGTATTTCCAGTGATGTATAAGTGTACCTAATAAATATTGCAGCTGTAATAAAAGATATTACGTCTGAAATCGGATAAGCAAGCCATGCTCCAAATACACCCATATCTAACCCAATTACAAATGAATATACGAGCGGTATAAATACTATTATTTGCCTAAAGATTGATAATTTGAAGGAAGCCTTAACTCTATTTATAGCTTGGCAATAAGAAATTGCTAAATAATATACCCCAATGCAAGGAAATACAGCTATGACCATTCTAAAAGCCTTCGATGTTTGTTCAATAATGGCTTTATCATTTATAAATAGGCCTATAAGTTGGTTTGAAAAGATCATAAATATTGCCCATAATAAAGTTGAGCTTACAGATACTGCAATTATAGATGTTTTAACAACTTCTTTTAACCTTGTATAATTTCCGGCACCGAAATTGTAGGCAGCAATTGGTTGCATAGCTGAACTTATACCCATTACAGTCATAAATAAAAACATTGAAACCCTTGTTGTTAAACCTATTGTTACGATGGCTGAATCTCCACCATAGGAGAATAGTAGATTGTTTAATATAGCAGCGACTAATGCATCTGATATCTCTACTATAAAGGTTGAAAATCCAATACTAATTATCCCAATTGATACTGACTTATTAAGAGCTAATTTAAAAGAAAATTTAAGACTCATTTTTAATTTTATAAATACAATGAGAACATATACAGAAGCTATTATTTGGGATATAACTGTTGCTATAGCAGCTCCTTTTACTCCGTATGAGAATACATTTACAAGAAAATAATTTATAATTACATTGAAAATTGCTCCAATAGAAGTGCTTAATAAAACTATTTTGGTGTTACCAAAAGAAGTTATAATAAATGATGAAATTATAGTAAAGGACTGAAATAGTACACCGATTAAGATTATACTTATATAATCTTTTGCAAGAGAAAATGTATTTTTAGAGGCCCCTAAGCTATTTAGAATCGCATCTTGAAAAATAAAAATGCTAATACCAATTATGGATACTATTAAAAACATTAGAATTATAGCATTTGGTATAATTATTTTAAGATTTTCAAAATCTTCATCTCCACAACTTCTTGAAACGGAAGTCGAAGCACCTATAGCTATAAGCATAGATATTGCGAAGAATAGTCTTTGAATTGGAAATGTTATGGTTAGAGCACCAATTGCATTAGCACCTATAGCTTGACCTAAAAACATGGAATCTACCATGTTGTACATTTCGGCTACCATTAAAGAAATTATTGCTGGCACTGAAAATTTATATAAGAGTTTTCCTATATTTTCCTCACCAAACATTTTATTACTTTCTGCGATGTTACTTATTGTCATGAAATCCACTACTCCTTAAAATTTTTGTTTCTATAATATTATTTTACTCTATTATGCATTTTTTAACATTCATACAATTGCTAGATAAAAAGTACAAAGTTGCTAACATGCCAGTTTGCAATATACACAAATAACAAAAAAACACCTTAAAATAGGTGTTTTTGTACTTCTTGAAGAACTATTAATGTTGAACCATAGCCTTCTATCTTTATTATGTTATTATAAACTGCTGTTTTTTTAGCATATGATAATGAAATGTTAGGAGTAGAAATTTTAGTTAGAATTTTCCACTCATCATAACCTAGTCTTTTTGGTTTACCCATGCGTAACCAGATATCATAAGCTGAACCAACTTTCTCTCCAATTTCATATTTAATAACTTTGTAGTCATGAATCAAATTTTTAATTGATAAGGATATCTTTCTTTCGGTAATATTTTTGCTACCTTTACCTTTAGCTAAATCTTCTAGCTTAATTAGGGTATTAAGTTCATCACTGTAACTGTAAAGTAAAACCTGAATATCTTCATCTCTTCTTGTGATAATATATCCATCACCTTTATCTATAACCTCATCTCCTAGTTTAGACAATAAATAATAGGCATAATACGAAGCTTTTCTTATTCCGTCTAAGGTAAGGAGACCAGGTGATCCGAAAAATAGTTCATTATTTAAAATTGAGTTTTCTTCTACGGTGTCAAAAGCTTTTAATGCATTCAGGCTGCTAGTATTATTAATAAAATTATGAATAATATATGGAAGCATATATGAAGAATCATAAATGGTATTTATAGCTTCTGGAACATTAAAAGGATCTTCTATTAAATCCTGTAATTGATATTTTTCAAAAATCTGTTTTGAAATATCTATGTATTCTATAGATAGGTCCTTTGAGATCTGGAATTTCCATAGCTTTACAACTTCAAATCCATATATATCAGCGAAATATAATATAAAGCTTTCTAGCAGTTTTATGAATGAATTTTTATCTTCAAAGATTTGGTTCAAGATTATTACTGGTACAAGGGATATATCCATTAAAAATTCTAATAGTTTTTCAACTTCATTCCAATTTAAAAAATTTACATTTTCATTAAAATATATTTTCATTTCTTTTCCAAAGAGATTTTGAACTATACCATTTTTAAAACCTATAGCCTCTTGAAAAGTTCTTAAATATTCCTGTTCTCTTGCCTTAATAAGTTCCTTCGCTTGACCTAAATTTATATTTTCTTCCCAGTTGTGGTATAACTGTGTACTTGGAAGTGTGAAATCTGTTTGTAGTTTTATAATTTTATTTGTATAGTTAAATCTATCATAATCTTCTAAATAATAAGATAAATACTGGATGGAATCAGATAAATCATAAATTTGTATTTTTTTAAAACTATCCAATTGATCCGCTGGTATATCATATTTTTTTCTGAATTGTAGTGGTGTGCACTTATAGTGATCTTTAAAGCTTTTATTATAGTACCTAGCATGGGAAAAACCTACATCAAATGATATATCTGATATAGTTTTATCCGTATCTAATAACAATTTAATAGATTCATCTACTCGTACATTATTTACTAATTCTTTTAAATTTGTTCCTGACATCTCTTTTATTTGATGACATAAATAGTAAGAACTTAAATATTCTATACTTGCTATATCTTGTAAACTTATCTTATTCATATAGTTATTGTATATATATCTAATAATTCTATGGTACCTTTGAAATTGTGTGACATTTTCTTTTATATCTTTTTCATCATAGGATAGATAGTGAAAGTTGTTTATTAAATGGAATAATAACTTTACTAAAATAGATTCTATTTGATCATCATAATTCTCACTCTTTTGTATTACTTCGCAAGCTAAAACAGATAAATATTTTCGTAGAATATCATACTTTTCTTCTCTTTGGGCGCCTTCTTCACTTGAGTTTGTATAAAAATATATATTTTTCATATCATCATAATACTTTTCAAAAAATGTAGGGTCTAAGTGAAAAATTAATACCTTATTTTCAACTTCTGAATAAATCCTATGGGCTTCATCACAATTTATAATCTCAAGTTCACGTGCGTATACTTCATAATTGCCTGATTCTATAAGTACATTAATGGTACCCTCTAGTACAAAAATTATTTCTATAGAATTATGCCAGTGTATTGGGTAGTCATTTATATTCTTAAGGGAGATACTTATAGGTAAATCATTTATGTAATTTATATATTCTTTTCTCATTTTAGTAACCCCTTTATCTTGATTATGTGTACATATATTATGCATCTTAAATTGTGCCATGATGCATAATATATTTTAAATAGTAAGTTAGTTTTATAATTTATGTAATAAAGAAATATTATGTTTAATTTTATAATTTGTCAATTAAAATAAAATATATTATAAATTACATAAAAATTGGATAATTGGGAATAATATAATAATAAGAGTAGAATATATTAATTGAAAATATATTAATTGAAAATATATAATGCATAAAGATGATTCTTATGGAAAATAATTATGCTAAAGTTTATAATATAAATAATTTCATTTTTTATTCTGAAAAATATTATTATATACTAGTCATAAAATTAAGACACATTTTAGAAGGGAAATCACCTTTTTATATAAGTGGTAACAAGGAGAAATGAGATGGAGAAATATATTTATGTTGTTATTTCAAGAACACCAACTTATACAGGAAAGTTAGTTAGAAAATTTTTAAAGGAAAAATACAATCATGCATCGATAAGTTTAGATAAAAACTTAAGCCAAATGTATTCTTTTTGTAGGTTGTCAGTAAGCAATCCTCTTGTGGGGGGGATAGTTCGTGAGAGTGTGTTTACTCTTACTATAGGACTAAAGGATAATGTACCTATCAACATATATCGGATACCTGTGACAACGCAAAAATATGAATTGATAAGTAAATTCATTTATGGAATTTATAATGATAATGAGGTTTATTACTACAATTTTCTTCAAGCTATTGGGCTTATTAATAATAAAAGGCATGCTGTTTACAAGACCTATATATGTACTGAATTTGTTATGGAAGCTTTGAGGAAAGCGGGAATTAAGCTTACGACCTTAGAATCTTATAGGATTACGCCTACAGATATTTGTACAATCATGAAGAATTTTATTTGTTACTCAGGAAATCTTGATGATTATCCATTTAGGACGCAGACAAAAACAAAAGAGGATGAGTTATTTTTTTGTAAAACAGGGTTTCTTTATGAGGGCTTACATACTATCAAACATTTCTGGATGGTAGTTTCTAGAAATCAGAATATCAAAAAAGCTAGCAAAAGTAAGAGAAGTAGAATTTGAATTTAGATAAATACTAGGGGGAAAACAATGGATAGTTATAATAATACTATTTGTATGAAATTAAAATTAAATGAGGAAGATAATGATGCTGTTAGGGGTCTTTATGCTATTTGTTATGAAAAACAAAAAATATATTTAAAATTGGAGCTTGATTATAAAAAATGGCGAAAAGAAGAAATTAAAAAGAATGAACCACTAGTAGAATTTCTTTATTATGAGAATAAAATTTTAGTAGGTTATTTAGGAGTATGCAATTTTTATGAGGACTCAGTTGAAATTAGCGGTATGGTACATCCCAGCTTTAGACGAAGAGGAATTTTTAGAAAACTATATCTTATTGCAAAGGAAGAATGGCAAAGAACATCACCAACTCAGGTTCTAGCGCTATGTGATCATACATCTATTTCTGGACTGGCATTTATTAACTCTATTGGATTCGAATTTGTTTCCTCGGAGTATAAAATGTGTTTAAGTAAAAGAGCTTTGGAGGGGAAGATTAATCATATACAAGAAATTGCTAGTCTTATTAATCTTAGATTAGCAACTAGTGAGGATGCAGCTGAGATTAATAGTCAAACTTCTGTTTATTTTGGAAAATCATTAAATGAAATAGATGATAAAGAAGCTAAAGTAGGTAATATGGATAATGAGGGCATAGAAAACTCTTTAATTCAACAAGGAAATAATTTTATTAGCTATATGGCGATTTATAAAAATAAAATTATAGGTAAAATTCATATTAGTATAATTAACAAGGAAGGTTTTATTTATGGATTTGGAGTACTTCCTCTTTTTAGAGGCAAGGGTTATGGACGAGAAATTTTATTAGCAACCTTAGATATACTAAAAGAAAAAGAAGTTAATAATATATCTCTTGAAGTTGAGAGACAAAATAAAAATGCGCTTGGGCTTTACGAATCTTGTGGGTTTGAAGAGGATTCTGTAATGGATTATTATATATTAACATAATATATTGGGAGTGTTTTTCAGATAAGTGGATAAATACTCTTTTTATATTTCTAAAAATAATTAAAACACAATATGCTATGTGGCAATATAATGTGTTGTATGGTAATATATACATATAAGTACATTATAAATATATTTTGTAATATACCTATTTAATTAAGATAAAGACCTATGTGGGGATGTATTAAAAAATGGGGGCATATGATGAAAAATATTTTTAGTACTAGACTAATAAAACCATATTTATATTGTTGTGATAATATTATTACAGGAGCTAATAAACAATTTATTGATTTTGCTGGGTTCGAATTAGATGAGTTGCTGGGTAAATCATTAATAGAAATAGGTGAGATGTTAAAAATTAATTCGCATATATATTTAGAGAGTATAAATAATAAATATTCGGGATATATATTTACAAAATTTCTTCACCCAAGAGAGGTGACGATAACACTTTTTAAGGATATTATAACTGAGGGACAAAGCTATTCCTTTTGTGAAAAACCGAATTCAAGACTTGATAAAAAGCTTTTGTTTGAACAAGGAGCATTTATAGATGATATATCAGGTGTAGCTGTTTATAGTGCAAACGGTTTAATACTACTTAAAGCTAATCCAAGGTATATTAAATTAATGAATTCAACTTTTAATAAAGAAAGCGATATTATAGGGAGACCTATTAAAGATATTATAAAAGAATATGTAAACAGTCAAGCTGAAGTTAGTTGGAGTTCTATTTTTGAAAAACATAAGTCTAGTTATATAAAA
>Ga0209123_1002258_pt1 | contig 16726 bp, 17 predicted proteins | sample BarGraIncu00431A_FD_184500 | JGI IMG/M metagenome (GOLD analysis project Ga0209123, IMG submission 184500) | Arctic peat soil microbial communities from Barrow, Alaska, USA - Barrow Graham LP Incubations 004-31A (SPAdes) (version 2) | ecosystem: Environmental > Terrestrial > Soil > Wetlands >...
AGGGGAAGCTTGGAAGTGTAATTGGCAGAGTGGTGCATGGTGGAAGGGTTAGAGGTTAGAAATAATTAATAAATGCTTTTAAAAGCTATAGATGCAGGGGGCATAAGAAAATGCGAAGTAATTCACTTATAAAGGAAACATCAAATGTTAAAATAAAATCAGAAAGGACAAGAGCTATAGTGTTACTTGTAATAACAGCGGTGTTATGGAGTCTGGGCGGAGTTCTTATAAAGTCGATACAATGGAATCCTGTTGCTATTGCAGGAACGAGAAGTGCCATAGCTGCTATTACACTATTAATAGTGATAAAAAAGCCTAAAATAACCTGGTCTTTCCCGCAGATAGGTGCAGCATTAGCCTATTCGGGAACAGTAATACTATTTGTTATGGCAAATAAAACTACCACAGCGGCAAATGCCATCTTACTTCAATATACGGCGCCTATTTATGTTGCAATATTTGGAGCTTGGTTTTTAAAAGAAAAAACAAAAATATTTGATTGGGTTATAATCTTCATAGTTTTGGGAGGTATGGCTTTATTTTTTGTAGGCAACATTAGCACTAGTGGAATATTAGGTAATATACTTGCAGCGGCAAGTGGTGTATGTTTTGGATTCCTTGCAATTTTCATGAGGATGCAAAAGGATGGATCACCTTTAGAATCAGTGCTACTCGGAAATATTCTTACGGCATTAATTGGAATTCCATTTATGTTTAGTTCATCGCTTAATACCCAGGGGCGGTTTATGCTGCTTATAATGGGAGTAGTACAGCTTGGAATCCCTTATGTGTTATATTCAATGGCTATAAAACATGTAACAGCTTTAGAAGTAATTTTAATTCCAATAATTGAGCCTTTATTAAATCCTGTCTGGGTATTTTTTTTGATAGGAGAAGTACCAGGTCCATGGGCAATCGTAGGTGGAATTATAGTGGTTACGGCAGTTACATTAAGATGCGTTTTGCCTGCACTTAGGGTGAAGGGAAGAGTTGTTATCAGTGAAGCTAGTACGCAAAACAATATAATTAAATCCTAAAATGTTATGATTGTTTTAAGGGAGAAAAATTATGGTAATTCAAAATCCACTAAAGGTTGTAAGTGTAACGATAGATGGAAGCTATATTAATGAAAACACAACGTATCCTAAATTAATAAAGGCAAGTAGACCTGAGAATGTCGGTTTTTCATCAGAAAAATTAGCCAAAGTAGATAGACTAATAAACTCTGAAGTAGCTGCTGGATTCCCTGGAGCTGCTTTAATAGTAGTGAAAGATGGGAAAATAATTAAAAATACTGCTTACGGCTATGCAAAAAAATATGAAAATAATATTTTGTTACCCGAAAATAAAAGAGAAAAAATGACTGTAAATACTATGTTTGATCTTGCTTCTAATACTAAAATGTATGCTACGAATTTTGCATTACAAAAACTCGTAAGTGATGGCAAAATTAATGTAGATGATTTAGTAACTAAATATATTCTTGACTTCAAGGACTCTGAAGATGACGTAGTAAAAGGAAAATCAAATATAAGAATAAGGGATTTATTAAACCACTGTGCAGGATTCACTCCAGATCCACAGTATTTTAATCAAGCTGTAGCAAAAGATATGTTCTCTCAAGAAAAAGAAACCACTTTGAAAATGCTTGCAAAAACGCAACTTACATATGAAGCGGGAACTAAAGTACTATACAGTGATGTGGATTATATGTTACTTGGATCTATAATTGAAAATATAACAGGTATGACTGAGGATAAATATGTGAATGAGAATATTTATAAACCATTAGGCCTAAATAGAACTACATTTAACCCATTAAAAAATGGATTTAGCAAAAAGGATTGTGCAGCTACAGAGCTCAATGGAAACACAAGAGATGGTGTAATAAACTTTCCCAATATAAGAACCTACACGCTTCAAGGAGAGGTACATGATGAAAAGGCTTATTATTCAATGGGAGGAGTATCTGGGCATGCAGGGTTATTCTCAACTACTTATGATATGGCTATACTTGCACAAACAGTACTCAATGGTGGGGGATATGGCGTGGCTAAAATATTTGATAAAAACACATTAGATAAGTTTACTAAGACATCAGATATTTCACCAAACTATGGTCTAGGTTGGGATAAAGCCGGAGATAGTGGAAAGGCATGGGAATTTGGTCCTTATGCAAGTTCTGAGACTATAGGCCATACTGGGTGGACAGGTACAGTAACTTGCATCGATCCGGTAAATGACATGGCTATTATTCTCTTAACAAATAAAAAACACTCTCAATTAATAGACAGAACGGAAAATCCTAATAGGTTTAAAGGTGATATATTTGAAACTGGACAATATGGAATTGTAATGTCACTTATATATGAAGCTTTATATTAAGAAGAAAATTTTATGCGGTATAGATCTTGATAAATGTAGCGAAGGTTTTGAAAAAATTTTAGAAATGCATATTAAAGAAGTATTAATACTTTAGGTATTAGATAATTTAATCAGTATAGGAATTCAGAAAAAATCAATGTTTTGAAACGGGCATTATACTATCGCTAATGAGATCAAATGACTGCTTGATAGTGAAATTCGCAGGGAAAATAATTAGTGGTAATATCATTTGTGATATTAAAGAAGGTTATTTAGCACCTAAGAACCCCACGCCTTTAGGCGTGGGAGTTTCAGTTGTATAGCTTTATTTAGGTGAAACACCAATCAAAATTGATAGTTCCTTGCCGTAATGTTTAACTATATTTTTAAGCTTTTCCAGATGATCATCGCTTTTTAAACGTAAATCAGAAAAAACAATTCCAATTGAAGCGACAATGTTATTATTAAAATCAAAAACAGGAACCCCTATTCCAATAGCATTTTTAATGTATTCACCATGTGAAAAGCTAATGCCAGTTTTTCTAATCAGTTCTAAGTCTGAAATAAGGTCTTGAGGTGCTATTTTAGGATAAGCATCATCTTTAGTTAAAACTTGACTTAGATAATACTTAATAAAATCGTCTGACTGGTAGGCTAGTAAAGTCTTTCTAATAGCACCACAGTGTAAATATCTTTCATAGCCATATTTATCAACAATCTTTAATGGATTAGAAGACTGGGATTCTTGTAAAAGCAACCCCTTATATTCAGATTTAATTATTAAAAATGCATCTTCATCTGTTTTAATTGAAAGTTTATTTAAAATTGGCTTTGAGAAATCTAATAAACATAAATTATGTTGGGATACTAAACCTAACGATATGAGCGCAGGTCCTAACTTGTAAGTATGTGCTCGTTCATCCTTTATAACATATCGTATTTTACATAATGTTTGTAAGATACGATGTATAGTGCTTGGTGATAACTCCATTTCTCTGGATAAATCAGATATAGTAAATTCTTTATCAGGAACCTTAATAACCTCCATAAGTTCTGATGCACGTAATATGCTTTGTATCATTATAACATATCTCCTTCTATTATTTACTAATTCAAACTTTTGCAGTAGAAAATAACTCTAAGATAAATCAATGTCTAAGTATATTTAAAAATCTATAAAACTATAACTTACCGTTTGTTTTATTTTATAATTTGTAAAGGATTTCGCAAGTATTAACAAGCTGATATAGATAACAAAATTATAAATATTAATAACATTATATCAACGTATACCAATCTTTGTCAAGAATGTTGTCGTGAGTAATTTTATATTCTATGTTGTCGTGAGTAATTTTATATTCATATTTATATCGTTGAATTAAAACATAGTGGTTTATTTAAAAGTCGTATTTTACATTAATGTATAAAATATGGTTTATTGACAAAAACAAATGGATGTGTTAAGTTGTTTATATAATAATTACATTGTTTTATGAAAACGTTATAAATATATTCTAATTAAATTAAAAAAATGGTATATAAACCTCATTTGAATAATAATAATAATAATAAACTGAATATGTTTTTAAGGAATGAAATCTATCACAAAGAATCATTCCAATTTTTTTAATGATATAATGGAATGCATTCCACAATGCGGAATTAAAACTTTGTAATTAACATTAAACTACTGTAGAGGAGGTGAAACAATTAATGTGGAAATCAGATACCATGGACTTCGTTACATCTCTAGTGGTTTCAGGTCTTGGATTATTCATAGTAATCTTGGCTTTATCATTTTTAGCTTTGACCATTGTTGCCTTATCTAAAACTTTCATGATGCTTGGCCTAGGAGTTAAAAAAAAAGTAACGTCTGATGTTCAGAGTGTAAGTAAAATGGAGGAACTAGATGAAGAAAGTTATGCTGTGTTAATGGCTGCAGTTTGTGAAGAAATACAACAGCCACCAGATAAGTTTAGAATTATTCAAATAAAAGAAATATATTAAAATTAAAACAATATGTAGAGGAGGGTCTTAAAAATGAATTATATAGCTACATTAAATGGTAAAAAATATGAGATTCAAATTGAAAAAGTGCCTGAGTATCAACCATTGTCACGTGAAGAAGCCGTAGCAACAATATTTACACCAGCTCCTGTGGTAGCACCAAAAGTTAAACCAGTTCCCGTGGTAGCACCAAAAGTTAAACCAGTGCCTCCTTCATCGGCAGCCGGAGAGACTAAATTACTTAGCCCAATGCCTGGTTCAATTTTTGATATGAAGGTTGCTGTAGGTCAGACTGTTAAGTATGGTCAGGTTTTATTTGTACTAGAAGCTATGAAGATGGAGAATGAAATTGTTGCTCCTACTGATGGAACTGTTACATCCGTGATGGTTAAAAAGGGTGATGTAGTAGATACTGCTGATATTCTAGCTGTTATAAAATAAGGAGGGGCGATTAAATGAATTTTTATACTATTCTGGAAAGGTTATTAAGCGAATCAGGTTTTGCGGCAATGACATGGCAGAATGGTGTCATGCTTATTATTTCCTTTGTCTTGATTTACTTGGCTATAGGTAAGAAGTTTGAGCCATTATTGTTATTACCGATTGCTTTTGGTATTTTCCTTGCGAACCTACCACTAGCGGGATTGATGTTAGAAACAAAACCTTGGTATTCCCAAGGTATTTTAAGAATTATATACTCCGGTGTTAAGAGTAGCGTATTCCCTTGTTTAATGTTTTTGTGTATAGGGGCTATGACTGATTTTGGTCCTTTGATTGCTAACCCAATTACTTTGTTATTGGGCGCTGCGGCGCAGTTAGGTATTTATATAGCATTCATGCTAGCTAATGCTACTGGAATTTTTACGGTTGCTCAATCAGCTGCGATTGGGATTATAGGGGGTGCTGACGGTCCCACAGCAATTTATGTTGCTAACAAGTTAGCACCTGAATTAGTTGCTCCAATTGCGGTGGCTGCGTATTCATATATGGCTTTAATTCCAATGATTCAGCCACCAATTATGCGGTTAATAACTACTAAAAAAGAGCGTTCTATCAGGATGGCTCAGTTGAGAAAAGTAAGTAAAATTGAAAAAATTGTATTTCCTGTATTTGTTGCGTTGATGAGTTCATTGTTGTTACCATCAGTAGCTCCACTTCTAGGAATGTTAATGTTTGGTAATATACTTCGTGAATCTGGTGTGACAGATCGTTTGTCTAATTCAGCACAGAATGAACTATGCAATATTATTACTATTTTGCTTGGCCTAACAGTTGGTGCTACAGCAGAGGGGATACTTTTTCTACGAATTCAAACAATAGCAATTATTGCTTTGGGTCTGTTAGCATTTTCTTTCTCAACAGTGGGTGGTCTTTTACTTGGAAAGGCTCTGTGCTATATAACAAAAGGTAAAGTCAATCCTTTGATAGGTTCAGCGGGGGTTTCAGCAGTACCTATGGCAGCACGTGTAGCACAGGTTGAAGGAGCTAAAGCGGATCCAACTAACTTCTTGCTGATGCATGCTATGGGACCAAATGTTGCAGGTGTTATTGGTTCTGCAGTAGCGGCAGGATTTTTTATGATAATATTTGGTTAAAATTAAAAAAATAGGAGGATTATTGTGAATAATAAAGTTTATGCATTATCAGATGCAATAGCAAAATTTGTTAAAAGTGGAGATCATGTTTGTTTTGGAGGTTTTACAACTAACAGAAAACCTTACGCAGCAGTTTCTGAGATCTTGCGTCAAGGTCAAAAGGATTTTATTGTTGAAGCAGGACCTGCCGGTGGTGATTGGGACATGCTTATTGGTGAAGGACGTGTTAAAGCATACATTAATTGCTATACAGCCAACTCAGGTGTTACCAATGTATCCCGTCGTTTCCGAAGTGCTATAGAAAAAGGGGAACTTCTTTTTGAAGATTATTCCCAAGATGTGTCCATGCTTATGTTGCATGCAGCTTCACTGGGATTGCCTTACTTACCTGTTAGTTTAATGTTAGGTTCAGGATTAACAGATAAATGGGGTATTAGCAAAGAAGTACGTAAAACAATTGAAAAATTACCAGATGATAAATTTGTATATGTTGAAAATCCATTTAATCCAGGAGAGAAGATCGTTGCCGTACCAGTACCAAGGCTTGATTTGGCAATTATTCATGCTCAAAAAGCTTCACCAGATGGGACTGTTTCTATCGAAGGTGATGAGTTTCATGATATCGATATTGCAGTAGCTGCAAAACGAGTAATTATTACATGTGAAGAGTTAGTCAGCAATGAAGAAATTCGTAAAATCCCTAGTTTGAATTCAATTCCTTCATTCTGTGTTGATGCTGTTGTACATGCTCCATATGGTGCACATCCGTCTCAATGCTATAACTACTATGACTATGATAATGCATTTCTTAAAGTATATGATGTTGCTAGTAAGACTGAGGAAGCCTTCGATGCCTTTGTAAAAGAATGGGCATATGACACAGGTAGTCATGAAGCTTATCTTAACAAATTAGGTGCAATGCGCTTAATTAAATTAAAAGTTGTTCCCGGTTTAGGATATTCAAAAGATATGAGTAAGGAGGCTAATAAATAATGGCTGATTATACGAATTATACAAATAAAGAAATGCAGGCAGTTACCATTGCTGCACAAATTAAGGATGGGCAGATTGTTATTGTTGGTACAGGCCTACCACTAATAGGTGCTTCATTAGCAAAGAGAGTTTTTGCACCTAGCTGTAGCTTGATTGTAGAGAGTGGTTTAATGGATTGTGCACCAATCGAAGTACCTAGAAGTGTAGGCGATTGTCGTTTTATGGCTCACTGTTCTACACAATGGCCAAATATACGATTTGTTGGTTTTGAAATTAACGAATGGTTGCATGACAATGATCGTTTGATTGCTTTCATTGGAGGTGCTCAAATTGATGCTTACGGAAATGTAAACTCAACATCTATAGGAGACTATTATAAGCCAAAAACTCGATTTACAGGAAGTGGCGGTGCCAATGGTATTGCTACCTATTCGAACACTATTATAATGATGCAACATCAAAAACGTCGTTTCATGGATAAAATTGATTACGTGACAAGTCCAGGTTGGATTGATGGTCCTGGAGGAAGAGAGAAAAAAGGCTTACCTGGAAACAGAGGTCCAGTTATGGTTGTTACAGATAGAGGTATTATGAAGTTTGATGAAAAAACAAAACGCATGTATCTTGCAGGGTATTATCCAACTTCTTCACCAGAGGATATTATAGAGAATACAGGATTTGATATAGATGTATCAAGAGCTGTTGCCATGGAAGCACCATCTCAAGAAGTTATTCGTGTTATGCGTGAAGAAATCGATCCAGGACATGCTTTTATTTAAAACAAGTGCTAAAAAACAGAATTTTATTAAGAAATGATTAGATATTAAGGAGTGGTAAAAATGAACGCATATTCAATGCCAGGATATTTTCAAAACATGCCTGTTGTAGGTAAAGTAGTTAGTACTCCAAATCCAGAAAATGAAGCAAGTATTAAAAAGGTTGAAGAAGAGATTAGTGCAACTATTAAACAAGTTCAATCAGAAGGACGTCCAGATGAATCTTTAAATAAGTCGGGACAAATGACCGCATTACAACGTATTCATGATTTGGTAGATAATGATACATGGTGTCCATTAAATAGTTTGCTTAATCCAGAAGGTAATGCTAATGGATCAACAGGGATTATTAAAGGGCTTGGACGCATCAATGGAAAGTGGGCAGTAATTGTAGCTTCTGACAATAAAAAATTAGCAGGTGCATGGGTAGCTGGACAGGCGGAAAACTTATTACGAGGTTCTGATACGGCTAAACGATTACACATTCCTTTAGTTTATATATTAAACTGTAGTGGTGTTAAGTTTGATGAGCAAGAAAAAGTTTTTCCAAACCGTCGTGGCGGAGGTACATCGTTTTACCGAAATGCTGAGTTACAGCAATTAGGTATACCAGTAATCGTTGGCATTTATGGAACGAATCCAGCAGGAGGTGGATACCACAGCATTAGTCCAACAATCTTGATTGCACATCAGAAAGCTAATATGGCTGTAGGTGGGTCGGGGATACTTGGTGGTATGAATCCTAAAGGATTTATTGACATGGAAAGTGCTGAGCAAATTGCAGATGCAGTAAATAGTGCAGGCAAACAGACTTCTCCAGGATCAGTTTCTGTACACTTTAACTCTACAGGTTTTTTTAGAGAAGTGTATGCAGAGGAGAAGGGCGTATTAGAAGGAATTAAAAAATATATTGATGCGTTACCTGCTTATGATTTAAGTTTCTTTAGAGTGGCTGATCCATGTTTGCCTAAATTTAGCCAGGAAGAATTATATTCTGTAATACCTATGAACCAAAAACGTCAATATGATATTTATAATGTTATTGGTCGTATATTTGATAACAGTGAATTTTCAGAATATAAAAAAGGTTACGGTCCTGAAGTCGTAACTGGTATGGCTAAAATCGATGGTTTATTGGTCGGTGTTGTGGCTAATGTCCAAGGTCTATTAATGAAATACCCTGAATATTTAGAAAATTCGGTAGGCGTCGGTGGTAAGCTATATCGTCAGGGACTCATCAAAATGAATGAATTTGTTACTTTATGCGGACGTGATAGGTTACCAATCGTTTGGCTTCAAGATACAACTGGAATTGATGTTGGAGATGATGCTGAAAAAGCTGAATTACTCGGCCTTGGGCAGTCTCTAGTATATTCAATACAGAATTCTGATGTGCCACAAATTGAGATTACATTACGTAAAGGTAGTGCTGCAGCACATTATGTATTGGGCGGACCACAGGGAAACGATACGAATGCATTCTCTTTAGGGCTTGCTACAACTGAAATTTATGTTATGAATGGTGAAACCGCAGCTAATGCTATGTATTCAAGAAGATTAGCAAAAGACAAAAAAGAAGGTAAGGATTTACAGCCAACAATCGATAAAATGAATAAACTTATCAAGGAATACACTGCTAAATCTCGACCAAAGGTATGTGCGGAATCAGGTATGGTTGATGAGGTCGTTGATTTGACAGCTATTCGTGGTTATGTACGTGCTTTTGCAAGCTCTGTATATCAAAATCCACAGTCTATCTGTGCATTCCACCAAATGTTGTTACCAAGATGTATAAGAGATTTTGAAACATTTAATAAAGCTTAACTTATAGTTCTATGCTTACTTTAGGTGGAAAAAACAAAGATAACTTTTTCACCTAAATGAGTAATATAACTTAAACTTTTAAAATCTAATACCATTTGACAAAAATAAAGAAACCCCGAATTTATGAAGGGAGGTCTAGTATAAAGTTTTATGCTGATCTTTTGATTAAAATTTAAGTACTGATTTAGTATTAAATATTCGAATGCAATGTTGTGATTAAATTTTCCTATATTAAAATAAATAATAAAAAGGGGATTTATATATGAATATAGAAATGAATGTACTTAAAACGATTTTATTAGCAGCAATTTTAATAATTTTAGGAGATAAAATTAAAAGTAAATTTTCTATTTTTACAAAATATTGTATTCCAGCTGCAGTTATCGGTGGGTTATTATTTTCTATAATAACAATGGCTTTACATCAATCTGGCATTGCTACGTTTACATTTGATGGTGACATACAAAATTTGCTTATGCAGATTTTCTTTGCTGCTTGTGGTTGTGCGGCAGGATTAGGGTTACTAAAAACTGGTGGTAAAAAAGTTCTTATTTTTGTAGTTTTAGCAGCGGTTTTAGCGTTTTTACAAAACGTCCTCGCAGTAGGAGTAGGAAAATTACTTAACGTTCAACCATTGATTGCTCTAATGACAGGTTCAATACCAATGACTGGAGGACATGGAAACGCAGCGTCATTTGCACCAGTTGCAGAAAGATTTGGAGCTACTGGTGCCGTGACTGTTGCAATAGCTGCTGCTACTTTTGGATTAATTGCAGGTTCTATTATGGGAGGCCCTGTTGGAAACAGACTGATAATAAAAAATGATCTGATAAATAAAAAGAATAAGAGTCATTCGGATGACTCTGTTGATTATGGTGAAAAAAAGGCAAGACCTTTCTTAGACAAGAAAAGAACTATCCTTGCAATAACTATAGTTTGTATATCACTAGGATTAGGATCATATTTATTTGATTTATTTAAACTTATAATGCCTAATGTTGTATTACCAATTCATGTTATGTGTATGTTAGGTGGTCTTATTGTTCGAAATCTATATGATTTTATTAATAAACCGACTGATGAAGCTATTTATGAGCAAATCGATATAATTGGAGATTTTTCTTTGGGTTTATTTGTAACTATGGCTGTAATGAGCATGAAATTATGGGAGCTAACTTCATTAGCATTACCAATGATTGTATTATTATTTGCACAAGTTATATTGGCTTACTTCTTTTGTACAATTATTACTTTCAGACTTATGGGTAGTGATTATGATGCTGCAGTTATGGCTGTTGGCCATATTGGATTTGGAACAGGAGCAGTGCCAGTTTCCATGACTACAATGAAAACTGTTTGTGATAAGTATTCTTATTCAAAACTTGCATTCTTTGTTGTTCCTATTGTTGGAGGATTATTTAGTAACTTTACGAATGCTGCTATTATTACCGGGTTTTTAAACTTTTTCAAATAAAAATTAAAAGCAAATATCATTGTTTATTTGTTTTGCATATATACAACTAATGTTTATTCCTCAATATTAATCTTAATATTGAGGAGTACATATATGAATTAGGTGTTATAATGTTACTTGTGAATTTTTAAGGATTGTTTATATCTCTCTTTGATTAATCGATCCTATAAGTTATGGAGGTAAAGATGGAAAAAATATATACAATGGGAATAGATATCGGATCTACAGCATCTAAGTGTATTATCTTAAAGGATGGAAAAGATATAATTAGCAAGTCTCTGATAGAAGTGGGCGCTGGTACAACTGGTCCAACCCGCGCAATCAAAGCAGTTCTTGATGAATGTAATCTTAGTAAAGAAGATATGAGTTATATTTTGGCAACAGGATATGGACGTAATTCTATTGATTGGATCGACTCTGAGATGAGTGAATTAAGTTGTCATGCAAAAGCAGCGTATTTTTTATTCCCTAATGTTCGTACTGTTATTGATATCGGTGGACAAGATGCCAAAGTATTATGCATTAGTGATAAAGGAATGCTTACGAATTTTGCTATGAATGATAAATGTGCAGCAGGTACAGGTCGATTCCTCGATGTTATGGCACGTGTCCTTGAAGTGAAACTTGATGATTTGGAGAGTTTATCAGCAGAGTCTACAAAAGTTGTGAATATCAGTTCCACATGCACGGTGTTTGCTGAATCTGAAGTTATTTCACAATTAGCAAGCAATTCAAATATATGTGATATTGTGAGAGGAATTCACAAATCTGTAGCTGGTCGTGTAGCTGGGCTTGCAAAACGTGTGGGAATTGAGGATGATATCGTTATGACTGGCGGCGTTGCAAAAAATAAAGGCGTTGTTATAGCACTTGAGGAAGAACTAGGGAAAAAAATATATGTATCACCATTGGCACATTATGCAGGTGCGTTGGGAGCAGCAATATTTGCATATCAAAAATCCCAAAAATAATTTCAGCTATGTACTAAAATAAATTGATTTTGTATACTTTAATTGTTTTAGGTTAAAGCATATTATTAAAATAGGAGGAGTGGATATTATGTTAGAAAACGAAAAAGTACCAGCTAAACTAAAACTTAGGGCAGTTGCTGATCAGGTTTATAAAAATGCATGGGATGCTAAAAAAAGAGGAGAACTGGTTGGTTGGTCATCTTCGAAATTCCCTGCAGAAATCGCTGAAACTTTAGGACTAGCTGTATGTTATCCTGAGAATCAAGCTGCTGCTATTTCCGCAAAGCATGGTGGTCAAAGAATGTGCGAGCATGCAGAAGCTATGGGATATGATAATGATATTTGTGGCTATGCAAGAATCAATTTAGCTTATGCTGCAGGCCATGAGGCAGAAGAAAAACCAATGCCACAACCTGACTTCGTACTTTGTTGCAATAATATTTGTAATTGTATGACAAAATGGTATGAAAATATCGCAAGAATACGTAATATACCATTGATTATGATTGATGTTCCATATAATAACACTGTGGAGGTTGACGACCATCATGTTGCTTATATTCGTGGGCAGTTTGACGATGCAATCAAGCAACTAGAAAAAATTAGTGGACGTACTTGGGATGAGAAAAAATTTGAACAGGTATGTGCTAATTCTAATCGTACTGCAAAGGCATGGCTTAAAGTATGTTCGTATTGTCAGTACAAACCATCACCATTCAGTGGGTTTGACTTATTCAATCACATGGCGGTAGTTGTTACTGCACGTTGTAAAGTTGAGGCTGCTGAAGCCTTTGAAGCATTAGCACAGGAATTAGAGCAAAATCTGAAAGACGGCAAATCAACATGGAAATATGCAGAAACACATAGAATTATGTTTGAAGGAATTCCATGTTGGCCTCAATTACAAGCGTTGTTTAAACCTTTAAAAGAAAAAGGCATTAATACTACAGCGGTTGTATACGCACCAGCATTTGGTTTTGTATATAACAATATGGATGAAATGATGAAAGCTTATTGTAAAGCTCCTAACTCAGTATGTTTAGAGACTGGTGTTGAGTGGCGTGAAGGCATTTGTCGTGAAAATAAAGTTGATGGTATATTGGTACATTATAACCGTAGTTGTAAACCGTGGAGCGGATATATGCCAGAAATGCAAAGAAGATTCCGTAAGGACCTTGATGTTCCTGTAGTTGGATTTGATGGTGACCAGGCGGACCCAAGAAACTTCTCAGAAGCACAGTACAACACCCGTGTGGAAGGACTTTTTGAAGTTATGGAAGAATATACTGCTAGAAAAGGAGGAGATCACAATGAGTAGAATAGATGAACTTTTAAGTGAGTTTGGTGAAATAGTTATTAGTCCAAGAAAACAGTTGGATAAGTATTTGTCACAAGGTAAAAAAGCCATTGGATGTTTCCCTTACTATGTACCTGAAGAAATTGTTTATGCAGCAGATATGGTACCTTTCGGTATATGGGGGCAAACAGGTGGAACAATTAATGCGGCCAAAGAATATTTTGCAGCTTTTTATTGTACAATCGCTCAGTTAAACCTTGAAATGGGATTAAAAGGAACATTAGACGGTTTATCAGGTGTTATAGCATCTCCAATGTGCGATACATTGCGTCCGTTTACTCAGAATTTTAGAGTAGCATGTCCACAATTTCCATTTGTGTTTTTAGCACATCCACAAAATCGTAGACCAGGGTATGGTGTTGATTTCACTATGGCTCAGTATACAAATGTAAAGGATAAGCTAGAAGAAATCGGAGGTAAGCCAATTTCTGACGAAAGTCTTAAGAATGCTATTAAGGTTTATAACGATAGCCGTGCTTCACGTCGTAATTTCGTAAAACTTGCAGCTAAGCATCCGGAACTTGTTAATGCTACGCAACGTAGTGCCATATTAAAGAGTGCATATTTTACTTTAAAGTCAGAGCATACGGTTTTATTAAATGAATTAAATGCTTTACTTGAAAAGGCACCTGTAGTTGAATGGAAGGGTATAAAGATTGTTACTTCTGGTATCGTTCTTGATAGTCCATCCCTTCTTGAGATTATTACAAAAAATAACATGGCTATCGTAGCAGATGATGTTGCTCATGAATCACGTGCAATACGCATTGATGCTCCTGAGAATGAAGAAAATCCAATGAAAGCTCTAGCTCTTCAATTCGCAGCGCAGGATTATGATACTTTATTGTATGATCCAGAAATTAATAAACGCCCAGGATATATAGTTGATAAAGTGAAAGAAAGTGGTGCACAGGGTGTTGTTATTATGATGATGCAATTCTGTGATCCTGAAGAAATGGAGTTCCCTTCTCTGAAAAAAGGTTTAGAAGAAGCCGGTATTCCTTATGTTAAGATTGGTATAGATCAGCAGATGACAGATTTCGGTCAAGCAAGGACATCTCTTCAAGCATTTTCAGATATGCTATCAATGCAAAAATAAACAAATTAAATAAAAGCGGTGAATGCACCTAGATAACAGTTTAAATGGTGACCATGGTACTATATTAGCATTACGAATATAGTACCATGGCTTTTTTAATCATTAATCGTTGCCAAAACTATATTATTCCAAATGTTTCTATGGCTAGGGAAAGGTTATAGGTTATAATAACTTATAACCTACTTAATAAAAAAACGTATAATGTTCAAAGGGGATGTACATAATGCTTATAATTAGTGCTCTTATTACTTTGATTATAACTGGACTAATTGGACTTTTATCAAAATCAAAGGTTAAAACATCAAAAGATTTTATATCAGGTGGAAGTAAACTTGGAGTCATTGGGGTTACAAGTATGCTTATGGGTTCTATAATAGGTGGAGCAGCTACCGTAGGAACAGTTCAGATGGCATATAATAGAGGTGTTGGAGCAATATGGTTTATATTTGGACTTTCTATTGCAAGTATAATATTGGGATCATTTTATTCAGCGCAAGTAAATAAAAAATATGTAGAAACAATTCCACAGATAATAGGAAAAGCATATGGCAAAAAAACAAGAACAGTATCTAGTATATTATTATCCGTAGGGATGTTTATTCATATTAATGGCCAGGTTATAGCTTGTACTGCTTTATTTACTGTAGTATTTGGTATGAGTATTACTAAAACTGCAGTAATTATTATATGTTTGCTTGTATTATATGTAGTATTTGGCGGTTTCTGGGGAAGTACAATGGTAGGTGCGGTAAAGATAATTCTTCTATATGGTACAAGTATCATATGTGGCATATTACTAATATTTAAGTTTAATGGAATTAGAGATATAACTTCTGTTTTGCCACAAGAACCATGGTTTAATTTGTTTAGTGGAGGATTATCATCGGATTTAGCTTCTGGAATATCTACAATAGTTGGAGTATTATCAACTCAAACTTATTTTCAAGCTATAATGGCAGGAAAGAATTCTAAAACATCAAGAATAAGTGCTTTTTTAGTAGCATTTTTAGTTTTACCAGTTGGAATTGTATGTACAATGATTGGTATGTATATGAGAATTCATCATCCTAATATTATACCAAGTGAAGCATTTCCTTTGTTTCTTATGAATTATTTAAATCCTGTTCTAGGGGGGATATGTATTGCAACTGTATTGATTTCGTCTATAGCAACGGGAGCAGGTCTAACTTTAGGAATCGCAACTATGTTTGTAAGGGACATTTATAATCAGTGCATAAATAAAAAAGCGAGTGATAAAAAACAGCTTTATATCTTGAGAGGAACTATAATTTTTATTGGAATTATGTCTTTAATAATAGTAATAAATAATAAGGATTCTATGATATTGGAGTGGGGGTTCCTTTCTATGATTTTTAGAGCTACACCAATTTTTATTCCAGTTGTTGTAGCGGTATTTTTTAGAGATAAGATAAGAAGTGAAGCAGGCATATATTCTATAATTGCGGGGCCATTAGCTAGTTTAATATGGATTATATTGGGATTTAAAAAAATAAACTCAATATATATAGGCTTAATTATTAGTTTTTCTGTACTTTTGTGTGTGAGTAAATTTTATAGATTTAAACAAGGTATTGATGATACATTACACAGATAAATATAGAAGGAGGAGTGATCAATGTGGGGATATATGGAGAAAGCTTAAATTTAATTTTATTCTAAATGTAACAAATGGTGAATTTATACAGGCATTACAGTATATTATCGACTATATGAGAGACTATTTAGAAGAAAAAGAATTGCCATCTTTTGATTATGAAGATATTCCGGATGATGCTGAAAGAGGGGCAGCTTATATTAAATAATCAAGTAATAGAAGTTAGACTGTTTCTTTTTAACATAATAAAATACTAAGATTGAGTGAGATATCAAGAGAAAATTAAAGAACATAGAAGAAGGGAGCTTATTATGAATAAGAAAATTAATACAATGTATTTTAGTTCCACAGATACAACTAAAAAAGTAGTATGCGGCATAGGAAATAAAATTTTAGAAAATATTAATAGGAAAACAACTATAAATAACATTGATTTTACATTACCGGGAGTTAGGGAGAAAATAGTATCATTTACAGAAGAAGATGTCGTCATTATAGGAGTTCCAGTTTATGCAGGAAGAGTTTGTAACTGTTAAACTAGAATTAACAGATTTCATCAAATAAGAATGAGCAGTATTTTCCACAAGATTCCTTTTCTGATATGATAGTACTGTAAATAGTATCATCATAGCGAAGGAGGAAAATATGAAT